>OBRT01000101.1_pt1 | contig 30892 bp, 28 predicted proteins | sample 1494891 | NCBI WGS metagenome assembly OBRT01 (sample SAMEA3360688, study PRJEB22359) | human gut metagenome | biome: ENVO:urban biome; feature: ENVO:human-associated habitat; material: ENVO:feces | place: Bangladesh | collected 2011 | reverse complement strand
TACTACATATAGTGGCGATTAGCAATAGTAAAATATAAATAAATTGTTAAGATTTCTTCATATATTTTCGTAAGTTAAATAGCTGTGTCATTATGCGATAGACACAAAAAAAGAAGGCGACCTGCCTTCTTTAAAATAATACTTGTTATTTAATTAATAGACAGTCTTCTTCAAAATTTGATTTATATCTCTTTCTGTGTATTAATCAATCTATACAACATTAATTTTGCAGAGCGATTTGATGAGATTGGCGTTGTACAGAATTTTTTGGAGTGAGGTGTGCTAAACGCACTCCGCAGCGACAAAATAATTCGAAACTAGCCAAGATCGCAAATCGAATGCGAAATTATTTGAAGCGGTAGTCTCCAAACCACGGATAAACCTTCTCCTCTATCTCCTTCTTAGGTATTTTCAATGCACTCATACCACGTAAGTCTGAGTTTGTACCCATTAGTGAAGCTGTTTCCATCTTATCTGCGTGAACTCTGCCTATACCAACTTGCAAGATGGATGTGGCGATTGTGCCTCCTGGGATATTTGTCTTAACGTTTTTATTGATTGTGTTCCAAATTGATCCTATCTTTAATATATTTTCAGGTCTTAGGACTTTTTTAGCTAGTGCCTTCATAAAATCTTGTTGTGTCTTTTGTCTACCATAGTCTTGGTTTGGATAGCCTTTTCTAAATCTTAGTAGGCCTATGACATTATCCTTGGTAATTGTTTGCTTACCCTTTTTTATATTAATGTGCAGCTCATTGCCCTTTGTTGTGTCGTGATAGTTCATGTCGACTGGCACGTCAAATTCAACGCCGCCAACTATGTCTACTAGCTCTTCTACTGCCTTGTAATCAACTCTTACATAGTAGCGAACATCAAGCTTTAGCCAGTCTCTAACTGTTTTAAGTGTTAGCGCTGGACCTCCATATGAGTGGGCGTGTGTTAATTTATCATTTGCGCCTTTAATCTTTACTATACTATCACGAGGAAGGCTTAGCATCTTGATTGAGCCGTCGTCAAAGTTTACTTTGCAAAGCATCATTGTGTCTGATCTTTGTCCTTTCATTTCCTTTTGACCGGCATCTCTCTTATCTATACCCATGAGCAAGAAGCAAAGCTCGTTACCATGCTCTTCCTTCAAAACTTTTTGATCGTCTGGAAATATCGGGTTTAGCTCCTCTTCCGTTTCTTCCTCTTCTTGAGCCTCTTCCTCTACTTGATTTTCTTCTATATTATCATTACCTTTTAATTCGCCGTTGTTGATCCTCTTTTGCGCCCTATAAAACACAAAGCCAAATGCTAGAAAAGCGACTATAAAAGATATTACAAATTTCTTTTTCATAATCAAACTCCTTTTACTTCTCATATTATAATACATGGTGAAGAATTTTTCAATAGAGTTCATAAATTTGTTACTATTTTGTTAATTCCTTTTTATCTTTGAGAATGGCTTCGCTGCCACTCTAATTAATTTTACACGTTTTATTAACTCTCTTTAAGGCAAGATGCCTAAGATCATCTAGTACTTTTGTCTTCTTCGGAAGTTTTTTCTACTAAATCCAAAAGTTTATTCGTAGTGGCAAGGCCATATCCATAGTTTGTGGTGATGACCGCTCTCTTAGAAAGCTCTTTGGCCTCGGCTATAGGGAGTTCCTTACGAGTTTTGCGGTCGATGTAGCGGCCGTCGTCAAAAATTCTGTCTCTCGGATAGACAAAAAGAGTATCGTCTGTGATGAAGCTGCCTTTGTCAAGATGGGTTAGCGGAAAGACGATATTGTCCTTGCTCGCTTCGTCATCAAGTAGGTCGACGCCCATGTTTGGGTACTTTGTCTTGTCCCAATCAAGTAAATTGATAAGTGTCGCGTATAAATCAAGCTGGCTAGCTATATTGTGCCTTTGCGTGTTTCCTTTGTAGCCGGGAACTCTGATTACTAGCGGTATGTTCATCATTTCATCGTAGTCAAGCTCCTTGCCGAGCCATTTCTTAATCGATTCTTGGCGTTCAGCATTTTTAACTGTCATCGCATGATGGTCACCATAAAGCACTATGACTGTGTCATCTAAAATACCTAACTCATCCAAATCCTTGAAGAAGTCCTCTATGGCTTCGTCAGTGTATCTCGCGCACTTGGCGTATCTATATACATAATCATCTTCATCGCCAGGAAGTGGCTTAATGCTTGCTAGCTCCTCTGGCAAGATGAATGGCGTATGCGTTGTAAGTGTAATCATGAATGAAAAGAACTTATCACCATTTTGCGCGGCGTCCTTATACTTCGCCATGGACTGCTTGAAAAATGATTTATCAGATAGACCCATGTTGATGATCTCGTCTTGAGTAAATTCTTCGCCAAGCATGATGTCATCCACTCCAAGCTCTTCGTAAAAATGCCTTCTGTCGTAGAACTTACCAGTGTTGCCATGAAATGCCATGGTCCTGTAGCCGTGGTCCTTTGCAGATGTGAAGAGACCGTAGTTGTCGCAGTCCTCATAAAGCTTGTATGCCTGCCCCTTAAGTGAAGGATAAAGGCCGTTTAATGAGACAAACTCCGCATCCGATGTATTGCCCATGCCCAAAAGTTCGAAGTAGTTATCAAAGTAGATGCTACCTTCGTCCTTGATGAGTCTGTTCATAAATGGAGTGATCTCCTCGCCGTTGTACTCTTTGTTCACAAAGGTATTTTGAAGGCTTTCGCACTGAATTACAATGATGTTTTTGCCCTTCGCAAGCCCAGTGAAATCGTTCGAAGTAAATTTTCTCTCTCTAAACTCTCTTCGGGCGTCCATCTCCATGCTCTCGTCATACATAGCTCTTTCGTCTACAATTCTCTTTAGCTTACTCATGGCAATGGTCGAGTAAAGCTCTGTACCAAAGATGCTTCCATAAAGGTATTGCGGCGCGATTATCAGTAGCGCGGCTAAGCCTATGCCAATGGCTGAGCGCTTCACGCTGCCCTTCTTTTTTTCGCTCCTAAGGACCACGGCAATATTTATTAGTGACAATATTATAATCACGATTAAAAATACGCTGATATTCTTGCGAATAACTGGTCCCGTGCCTTTAAGCTCTTTCGCTTGGTCGAGTCTTGAGAAAAGATCGAAGTTTGCAAATTCTGCATAAAAAACGCTTGCACCTATCTTGGCAAAGCCTGCTACAGCTATGACGGCTGCCCTATATACCCTTGAAGTAAAGGCAAATAAAACTGCTAGCTCTATCGCCGATGTTAGTATGACTGCAAGTGTCAATAAAATAAGCCTTGGTCTTTGATCCAAAGCTAGTTTGTAAATAAAATTTTTATAATAGAATAATATATTAATTATAAATACGATGCATATTACTATGCTCGCTCTTTTCTTTTTCAAAGCCTTCGCCTTCTTCCTTTTTTCATTATATCACATTTTACATGATTATAATAATATTTTTACTAAGGCTCTTGGCATAAAAATAGAGCCGCTGCTCGCGGCCCATATTGATCTAAAACTATTTTTCTGTAAATTTCTTAAACTTATCAGCGAAGTCCTTGATTCTTTCTTTGTTATCTGCTATGAATTTACCTTCTTCATCTGCAAATGGAATGCTTATTGTGTTCATCGCATCAATATTTGCTCTTAATTGATGAAGTACTGCTATAAGTTCTTTTTGTGCAAGTCTTGTTCCGTCAAGGCCTTGTGTTACGCCAACTACAGCAAAGTTCTTGCCGCCGATTAGATACTTTTCTTCATCGTTTGGTCTTGATAGCCAGTCGATCATGTTCTTAACAGTGCCTGGAACGGAGTAGTTGTACTCAGGTGAAGCAATGATGACGCCTTCTGCTTCTCTAATATCTTCTCTAATCTTCTTGATCCAGTCTTCTTCAGGATGTTCAAGATCTGCATTAAAGATTTTAAAGTCATTTGGATAATATTCTACGATATCGTAATCAGCAAATTCCTTTTCTATTTCCTTTGCTAATAGTTTATTCAGTGAGCCCTCTCTTTGTGAGCCAATTAAAAATACTAATTTCATTTCATCACTCCCTCTTAAACTATATACCCAAATCTCTTAATTATAATGCTTAAGTCCCAAAATTAAATCCCTGAAGACGCTCGCTAGGTAAAGTGAGCCCGCGACAACTATGACAGCATCGTCTGTATATAGCTCAAGTGCCTTCTTGTAGGCTTCGTTGTTGTCTTTAATAAAGTAGATACCGCTCTTTTCGCCGATGGCCTCAGCCAGCTTTTCAAACTCAAAGTCCCTGCCCTTGTAAACAAGGCTAGTCACGATAAAGTCCGCATCAAGCCCATCGAAAGTCTCGAAAACCTTTTTATAATCCTTATCCTTTAAAAACGATGTAATCATGATGACTTTTTTATCAAGGCCGAGCAAGTATTTCTTTAGCTCAGCAGCACTCGCCTCGTTGTGTGCCCCGTCGATGATGATGTAGGGGTCTTCCTTAACAGTCTCTATGCGGCATGGCCACTTAACTTCGCTTAGGCCTTTTTTAATAGCGTCTTCACCTATATCGAGCCTAAATCTATTTGCAAGGTCCTTTGCTACCCAAACTGCCATAGCTGCGTTTTTTGCTTGAAATTCGCCCGCTAGACTTATGCTATAGTCCTTGCCATCGTAAGTAAATTCAGTTTCTGTATCAGTTTTACCTACGTTTATGGCCTTGCCATCCAAAACTTTTACCTTAGCATCGACCTTTTCCGCTTCGTCTTTAATTACGTTTATAACATTCTCCCCTTGAGGGTAGACGTAAACCGTGTCAAATGGCATAATGATGCCTGCTTTGTTAAAGGCAATCTCTTCTAAAGTGTCGCCAAGTACATTTTGATGGTCATAGTCAACCTTCATAATGACATCAGCCGCCTTTTGTGTAAAGCAGTTAGTCGAGTCATATAGGCCGCCAACGCCCACTTCAAAGATGGCGAAATCCACGCCTTCATCGGCAAAATACATAAGAGCGATGAGAGTCACTATCTCGAAGTAAATACAGTTGATCTCAAGCTCATTGATCTTATCGACTATGGTCTTTAAGTAGTGATAAAAGCGTTCAGGCGGAATGAAGTCGCCGTTTATACGTATCCTGTCGTTCATTCCTTCAATCGAAGGCCCAACGAAGAGGCCAGTCTTAAGATTTGCCTGTCTTAAAATATTGTCAAGGATGATGCAAAATGAGCCCTTGCCAACAGTTCCCGCTACGTGAATCACATTTAAATTCGATATGTCAAGATCAAATATTTCTATGAGCCTCTTCATATTCTCATTGCTAGTCATATCGCGCTTGTGCTTAGTCGCGCCGTAAAGACTTTCAAGTATCTCGCTTGATTTTTCAAAATAATTTATCATTTCAATATATAACCTATGGACCAAACAGTTTTGATGTACTTATGGTCCGGGTCAATCTCCTTTAGCTTATTTCTGAGGTTTGATATGTGTACGTTGATGGTGTTGTCAGAGTAGATGTCGTCCTCCCAAACTGATCTGTATAGATTTTCCTTAGTAAAAACTTTTTTCGGATTCTCGATTAAAAGCCTTAATAATTTATACTCCATCCTTGTTAAATTAAGTGGCACTTCTTTAAAACTGATAACGTTGTTGTCGTTATCAAGGTAGAAGTCCTCGAAGCGCACAGCCTTCTCGCCAAGCCTGTTGTAAGCATTGGAGCGTCTGAGCTGTGCCCTAACACGGCTGATAAGCTCGTCATTATCAAAAGGCTTCATGATGAAGTCGTCGCAGCCAAGGTCAAGGCAGCCAAGTCTAGTCGCCTTGTCAATCTTAGCAGATAGAACTATGATAGGCATCTTCATATCTCTGGACCTTGCGTAATTAATCACGTCCTCACCCATTAGCTTAGGCATCATAAGGTCAAGAAGCATTAGATCCACCTCATTATTCTTTAAGTAGTCAACCGCTTCAGCCCCGTCAAACACTTGCTTCGTCTCAAAACCGCGCTCACCTAAGAGCTCCTTAATTAAATTGTTTATGTCTTTATCGTCTTCAACTATTAATATCATAAGAACACCTCAAGTTAATTATATAATGAATTGGGGATAATAGCAAGAAAAAAGTGGACTAAGCTATATTCAATTTAGCCAAAGAATTTTATATGAATCGATACTTGACAATTTTCTAAAGCTGTTGTAAAATATATTTGGAGAAGCGATATTAATATTAGTTTGTTAGGAGTAGAAATACTCTTTATTTTGCATGCTAATCATAGGGGATTAATTTTAATTAATCCTTTTTTATCGCTTAAAGCATACAAAATGTATGCAAATTTATTACAGGAGGCTTTATTATGAAGAAAAGATTTTTATCTCTTCTATTTGTCGTTCTAATGTTATTTAATGTTTGCTATGCAGCACCTGTATCATTGAACGCAAAAGATTTAGTAAACGAAAATTCAAGAACTTATATTGAGTTTTCATCATTAAAAGACTATGGTCTTAAAACTGAAATGAAAGACGGTGCTTATACTGTCAGCGATGGCAAAGCAAACTTAGTATTCAAGAAGGATACTAATGAGTTCACTGTTAATGGAACTAAGTTTGCTATGGATGCAAAGACAAAAGTTAAAGGAAATGAATTTTTAATTCCATTAAGAACACTATTTGAAACACTTAATTACAATGTAGAGTATGACAAGAAAACAAAAGGCTTAAAGCTTGAAAAGAACAAAGAAAACACATTGCCTGTTAAAGAAGGTAACTACACTATAACAAAAACTCACAAAAAAGTAGCATCCCTTGCTCCAAGCGTTACAGAAATTATCTTTGACTTAGGCGCTGAATCTATGTTAGTAACTAGAACAGACTACTGCAATTACCCTGCAGCAGCTGCCAAAATTACTTCAGTTGGCAAAATGAATGAACCATCAATAGAAAAAATTATTGCTCAAAAGCCAACAGTTGTCATTGCTGAAACACATTTCAAAGAAGATGTTTTAAATCAACTTAAAAAAGCTGGCATGGAAGTAATTGCATTCAAGACACCAAACTCTATGGACGAAACATATGAATCAATCAAGGCTATCGCAAGTATAATTGACAAAAACTATGAAGCAAGAGCCCTTATCTCAACTATGAAGGGTAAATTAGCTCAAGTTTCTCTTAAGACAAAGAAGCTTAATAAACCAACAGCATACATCGTTGTAGGCACTGGCGAAGGCGGCGAGTACACTCACGGAAAAGATTCATTTATGAATGAAATCTTAAAAACTTGTGGCTATGTAAATGCAGGTGAAGACGCTGAAGGCTGGAGCTATACATTAGAAAAACTAATAAAGAAGAATCCAAATTATATACTTACACCTCAATGGGCAATGGACACAATAAAAACAGAAGCAGCTTACAAAGGACTAAGCGCTGTTAAAAACGGAAAAGTTGTTCAAATCAATGACGATATCTTCTCAAGAGCATCAAACAGAGTCGTTACAGAAGGCTTAAAAGAACTACTAAAGATAGCTCATCCAGAAGTAATTAAAGACTTAGAATTTTAATGAAGAAAAAACTGTTTTTATCCGTCTCTTGCATAGCGCTCCTAGTGCTAATGGTCTACGCAGTAACTTTAGGCTCAGTATATATAGAGCCTAAAATCATACTAAGATCAATACTAGAATGGATAAAATATGGGATGGATGGGGTCACATGTGATGACTCCATCCGTTTTATTATCTTTGAAGTAAGACTGCCTAGAATAATACTCGCTACACTTACAGGAAGTCTTTTAGCTATGGCAGGAGCAGTCTATCAAGCAATATTTCAAAATCCCATGGCTGATCCATATGTAATCGGTATATCGTCAGGTGCGGCCTTTGGTGCGACCATCGCCATCATATTCTTGCCGCCAATGATGCTACTTGGTAACTCCATAGTTAGTTTAGCAGCCTTTCTTAGTGCGATATTAACAAGCATACTAGTATACTTCATCTCAAAAACAAAAAGAGGCGTAGATACATTCTCGCTATTATTGACAGGCGTAGTCATTAGCACGGTGCTTTCTAGCTTTATCTCGTTAATGATGCTTGCTCACCAAGACGAAGCAATGAAGATTATAACTTGGACCATGGGCTCATTCAACGCAAAAAGCTGGAACCATGTATTAACAATACTTATACCGACAGTCATAGGCATATTCTTCACAATATATCACGGCAAAGACCTCAACGTCCTTGTTATGGGCGAAGAAGAAGCGATGACTATGGGTCTAGACACAAAGAGATTAAAAAGAAACATGCTACTTATTTGTGCGCTTTTGACATCCATCGCCGTATCAGTCAGTGGCATCATAGGCTTTGTTGGGCTCATAGTGCCGCACTTCATAAGACTAATCTTCGGAAGCGAGCATAAATTTTTACTAAAGGCGTCTTTCGTTTTTGGCGCGATATTTATGCTATTATCAGATACAATCGCGCGCTCACTTATAGACGGCTTCGAAGTGCCTGTCGGCATCATCACCTCGCTCATAGGCGGACCGCTATTCTTAATACTACTAGTGCGCTATAGGAGAAATTTAAAATGAAGATATTAGAAATAAAAAATTTATCCTTCTCCTATGGAGAGAAAAAAGTTTTAGATGATATTAGTTTTGAGATTGATTATGGCGAAAAAGTCATCATCATCGGGCCCAATGGCTGTGGAAAAACAACACTACTTAGAATAATCTCAGGCTACCTAAAAGCTGATGCAGGTGAAATTTTACTCGAAGGAAAAAGCTTAGATGAATATAAGGCAAAAGAAAAAGCAAAAATACTTGCCATGATGCATCAAGAAAATAAATCGTCTTTCGATTTTAAAGTACAAGAAGTTGTTGAGATGGGCCGCTACCCATATGTGCCGTGGAACGCAAAGCTAAGTAAAGATGATAAAGTAATCGTCGATAGATCGATAAAGCTGATGAACTTAGATGCTTTTAGAGAAAAATCCATACTAAAGATATCCGGCGGAGAAAAAGCCCGTGTCATGGCAGCAAAAACATTTGCACAAGAGCCAAGACTTATGCTCATGGACGAGCCAGTCAGCGCTATGGATATAAAACAAGAATTTCATCTTATGAATATAGTGAAAAAAAGCGATATAAGCTACGCAATAGTACTTCACGACTTAAACCTAGCTGGTGCCTTCGCCGACAAGATTGTACTAATGAAAAAAGGACAGATAATATCTGTCGGCACAGCAAAAGAAGTATTAACAGAAGAAAACATAAAAAAAGTCTACGAAGTTGATTCAGAAATTATAATCAGAAACGATAGACCTTATGTTTTGCCACTTAATGGCGATTATTAATATGAATAAAACACAAATCTCATGAGATAAGCTCATGAGATTTTTTATTTGCAAAAAAAGTGAGTAGATCTCTACCCACATACATATCACGCTGCATTTATTAAGCTGTGCAAAGCATCTTTGCCTTGGTATACCTCGCGCATGAGCCTTTCAATCGTGTAGCCCTCCATAAGCTTAGTCTTGACAAAGCTCCTTAGGCCATCATACAAATCAAAGGTGCGCTTAGTGCTCTCAGGCCTTGCGTAAACCTTCCAGTAACGGCAATAGACATAATTCTGTCCCTCGTTCTCGATAAAGCCAATAACATCGTCAATGGGAAAGCCAAGGAAGACGCCAATCTCGTGCGGGAACTCAAAGTGCCTTAGCTTAGATTTAAGAGTAGATAGACATTGATCGAGCTGAATTGCTTCGTAGCCGTAGTCCTTTAAAAACGCTCTTACCCTAGGCTTTTGAATGTACCTAGAGAGCCTCTCTTCGTTGTAGATGAGTAGAAGCATACTTGATTCACACTCGCAAAGCTTTTCAATCGCAATGCCATAAACCTTAAATATGCCCTTGTACTTCTCAAGAAGCTCCTTATCAAAAGACGCCTTCGCTTTTGATAGAGATATTAAATTCGATAACTTAGTCCCCATAAGAACAGGGGCGCAGTGATTTGCCAAGATGTACTCAAACTTCACTTCGCACATGGCACTCTCCCTTTCAATTAGATTAGTTAGGCATGTCTAACTCCTTGATGATATATTAGCATATGCTAAGTGATATGTCAAGTGTTTTTTATTTATAGATTATATTATATTTTTTATTTTTGCCCTTAATTAAGTATCGCAAATTTATAAAATCATTAAAACTATTATCTTGGCTGGATATTTTGCAAAAAGAAGAGCAATCACAAATTTAATGCGACTGCTCTATCTTGTAATAGTTTTAAAGAAGAAATTTATTTTTTATCACTATCAGCTTTTAATTTTTCCATCTCTTCAATGGCCTCACTCTTTCTTCTTATAGAGTGTAGTATAAGTGTAACAGTAACGACTGCATATGAAATGAATGTTCTTAGGTACTCACCTATCATTGAGTTGCCTGTGATGTTAGCGCCTGCTGTAGGCATTACTATAAACATCAAGTGGAAAAGTACTGTACCAACAAGAGCGTTTTTGATTGTCGCCTTTGATACGCTCGCTCCACCTATTAGTAAGGCTGCTGCTGCATATAGTGCTGCTTGATCTGCGCCATTATATGTGTTTAAATTACCTATGTTTTGTAGATAGATTATTTGTCCGAAGGCTGCCATAACTGTAGAGATAACTACGGCTTTAAGTCTTGTCTTATCTACATTTATGCCGGCATCTTCAGCTATCCTCATATCAGCTCCAACGGCTCTCATGTCTTGACCTAGTTTAGTCTTTCTAAACCAAACTATGAATAAACATGCTAGGGCGATGACGATAAAGGTTGCTATAGGTAATTGAACACCTAAAACTGATATGTCTTGGCCAATAATTCTGTCCACTAATTTATCAAGGCCCTTTTGACTTTGTAGGTCGATAGCATTTCTAACGCCATAGCCACGTGATAGTATTAGGTCTTTGTTCTTGAATGGAATTACTCCACCAAAGATATAAAGTACAAAGAATTGGTAAACACCTGTCATAAAATAGCCAAGTATCATGGATGTAATCATTTCTCTTGACTTTGCTTTGTTTAGTACACCACCTGCGAATAAACCTAGTACTACAGAGATTGGTATTGATACCAATGAAGCGATGAGTATAGCTGGAAGTCCTGTTATGCCCCAGTTTTCGACGAAAATCAAGGCAACTTGACCAGCCATGGCGCCTAGTACCATACCAAAGTTAATACCTAGACCTGCAACTATAGGAATAAGTAGTGAAAGTACCAAAAAGGCGTTTCTCGCAAATCTTATGATTACTTGTGAAACCAAAAATTGTGGTGAGAATCTACTAAATATTATGCCTATCGCACAAATGATGATAAACATTACTGGGACGGTGTATTCATTTACTGTAAATAATTTATTACGCTTTTTCATTATTTTCCACCCTCCTTACGTGTCAAGGCAAATAGTATAAGTCCGTTTGATATGATAAGTCTTAAAACGTCTGAAATATCAACCTTAATTGCTGTATTAATAACCGTTGGTGTCATTGTTAATATACCTTGGAAAAGTAATGTACCTATCAAAACGTTCTTGATATTAGCTTTCTTAATGGATGCGCCACCAAGTAGTATGGCTGCAACGCTTGGGAAAGCGAAGAATTGTGGTGCGTTATACATTTGAACGAAGCCATAACTTTGTTCGTAGATAACCATACCAGCTGCGCCTATTGCGCATGATAATATTACTGCTAGCATCCTAGTTTTGTTTATGCTGACACCTGCTGCTCTTGCATAATTTTCGTTTGAGCCAACAGCTGTCATTGTTGTACCTTTTTTAGATTTAAAGAAAAGATAAACTAAATATGCAAATATCGCAAAAACTATAAACATACCTATCGGTATAAGTAGTTTATCGCCTAATTCGCTTGCCGTTTCTAGCTCTATACCAAGTATACGAGAAAAGGCTTTCTCCCAATATGCTTTTAAAGATATAGTTGTTCTTAAACCTTCACCACTGAAACCCATAACTGATTCTGGATTTTTAAATGGAAGTACAACCCAAAAAATGTTCATTAACGCGATGAATGAGAACCCAACGTATGTCGCAATAATCATTTCGTCGCCTTTTACTCTGTTTAATATAAGACCGTATAGCCAACCAAATAAAGCGCCAAAAGCCATACCAACTGCAAGTGCAAATGTTACGCCGCCTATACCAGTTAGTCTTAATTCTAGCGATAGAACTGCTCCTAGCATACCGCCTATAAGTCCAACTGGCAAGCCAAAGTTAAGTCCACATCCTGCTTGTATCATAGGTATCATCGATAAAACTAGTATGGCGTTCATACCAAAACGTGTTAAAACGTCTATGAATGATCTTTTTAAGTCAACGCCTATAAAGCCTCCAACTATGAAAAGTCCTACTATGAAAAAGAAAATGATTACTCTAGGAAGTCCGATTCTTTTAACTAAATTTTCTTCTCTCATATTCTACACCTCCTCCGGTTTTGTTCCGGCCATCATTAGTCCAAAGTACTCTACCGGATCTGTAGGTAATAGCTCGCCAAATACTTTGCCTTCGAAGATAACAAGTATTCTGTCAGCTATGCTTCTTAACTCTTCAAGTTCACTTGATATGATGACTATGGATGTATCATGCTCTCTGTTATACTTTTTAAGCGCTTCAAGAACAAGTGACTTCGCTCCAATGTCAATACCACGAGTTGGCTCTGATACAAATAAGAATTTTGGTTCAAGGGCAAATGCCTTTGCCAAGCATACCTTTTGTTGATTACCACCTGATAAGTTCTTTGCCTTTTCACTAGGGCCTTGAGTCCTTATTTCAAGTTCGTCAATGTATTTAAGAGCTTCTTCTTTCATCGCCTTGTCATCTCTAAACTTAAATGGTCCGACCTTCTTAGTGAATCTATCGTTAACCATCATAGCATCGAAGGCTATGTTCCAGTCAATTCCTTCATCAAGAAGAAGTCCAACACCACGACGATCCTCTGATACAAAGGCTAAATTTTTCTTTAAAACTTCCTTTGTATGGTTTATATCTAGCATCTCGCCTTCATAGGTAACAGTTCCGCCCGATGGGTATAGACCCATGATTCCGTTTGGAATACCAAGTTTACCTTGACCTGCTAAACCGCATACGCCAAGTATCTCGCCTTTTTTAACTTCAAAGGAAACATCTCTAACCGACTCACCTGGCATATCTACATAAAGGTGTTCAACCTTCATTATAGTTTCATCGCCAACTTCTCTTAGCTCTTTAGTTTGTTCCTTCTTTGACATATCACGGCCAACCATCCAGCTTGCTATCTCCATGATATTAAGGTCTTTATTTTCAGTATCTTTAATAATTTCTCCGTCACGAAGAACTATGACTTGATCACAAACATCGATTATTTCACGAAGTCTGTGTGAGATGAAGATGATGGCTATCCCTTTTTTTGCAAGTCTCTTCATCGCATCAATAAGTATATCGGCTTCCGACTCAGTTAGTACCGCAGTCGGCTCATCCATGATAATGATTTTTACCTTATCTTTAGAAAGCTCTCTAGCTATCTCCAAAAATTGCTTGTGGCCAACTGGCATATCCTTTGCTAAAGTTTTTGTGTTTATATCAACGCCAAGCTTTTCAATAGCTTCCTTTGCTTTCTCTTCCATCGTAGATCTTTCCAAAGTATCCAATTGTTTGCCAAATACAGTAGAGATTGGATTCTTCTTAGTGATTTCACGATTTAATAATATGTTTTCTGTTGCAGTAAACTCTGGTATCAATGAAAACTCTTGATGCACCATGCCTATGCCGGCCTCAAGTGCGTCGATAGGATTTTTAAAGTTTACCTTTTCACCATCGATAAGAACATCTCCTTCATAGCCGCCAGTCTCTTTAATGAAAGACATGCCAAAGAGTATGTTCATCATGGTCGATTTACCAGCACCATTTTCTCCTACAAGTCCTAAGATCTCTCCTTCTTTAAGTTTGAATGAAACATCTTTTAAAACGTGGTTACCGGAGAAGCTTTTTCCTACATTTCTAAACTCTAATATCTCGCCCATAAAAACCCTCGCCTTCAGTAATTTAAACGGAGCAGCAATGAGGCCGCTCCGTCCATTAATCAAATATGTCTATTTCTTAGATTGATAATCTTCTAGCATCTTGTAAATATCAGGAACTTCTTCATCAGTCATCTTTAAGAAACCTTTACCAAATACATAAGTATCTTGTAGTACTAGTATATGGTTCTTTCTTTCTTCCATGTTTGTTCTGTCAACATAAGTTGAAACGTTCCATGCAGCACCTGGAGTCATGTCGCCTAATACAGTCTTAACATCATCTGTATTCATCATATCTTTACCAGATTCAACCATTCTCTTACCAAGTTCGATTAGAGCTTGAGTAGTTGAGAAACCATATGAATATTTCCAAGTACCCATTCTACCAGGGTTCTTTTCAGATAATACTTCTTCTTCTTTTTCAACTATCTTGTTGAAATCACCAGCAGCTTCTTTAAGGTCAAGTCCTAGAGCTCCTGGATAGCCAAGTATTGGAGATGGTAAGTCTTGTTCTACGAAAAGTGCTCCTAATTCAGAAACTTTTAGTAGCATTGGTTCAGTATGAGAATCGTTTGTTGCAAAGAATGCAGTATCTTTACCATATTTTTGTACCCAAGCTGGCATTTGTTCCAAAATAAAGTTTTGTGCGCCTGGGATACCGATATCACTTGTTGGGTCTGGTGCAGTTTCCATAGCAAATTCCATACCGATCTTATCGCAAGTTGCTTCCATTATATCTTTTCTTAAAGACAATAGTTCGATGGACATATGTCTTGGGAAAGAAACGTGAACGAATTTCTTAGCGCCCATCTTTTGAGCAGCTAGTGGGATTAAATATCCACGAGTAACGTTATCTGGGTCGATAACTAGGTCAGCTGCGCTTTCGATAAGGTTAGGGTCTTCTTGAGAGTTAGATACGAAGCAGAAAATGTCAGGACGTCTTTCCTTAACTTGCTTAAATGCTGCTGCAGTACCAGGTACACCTTGGTTAACAACGATAACTTTTAGCTTAGGGTCGTCAGCAAGTGAAACTATTTGTTGGATAGTTGTTTCTTGTTCTGATGAGAAGCTGTCAGGGTAGTTTTTGTGAACTATAAGTCCGCCATCCTTAGCATCTCCATATTTAGCTATCATGCCTTCACAACCACGTTGTTCGTCTTCAGATTGTGATACAGTACCAGTTACAACACCGATGTGGAAATCACTAGCTTCAGTAGCTTCGCCATCTTTAGCTTCGCCATCAGTAGCTTCAGTAGTTTTTTCGCCTTCAGTCTTGTTTGCGTCAGTAGCAGGTGCATCGTTTTTGTTACATGCTACTAGAGAAAACATCATAATTAGCGCGATTAACATCGCAAGTACTCTTTTCATCATAAAACCTCCTCGTACTTTAATGTCCTCTTAGCTTAAGATAATTTCAACGGATCTTAAGTTATAATTCAAAGAGCCTAATCTCGTGAGACAACCCTCTTAGCTTGAATAGCTTAGCAGTATTCTTAAAGTTCACGATAGCTATGTTTCACTTTATCAAGTGGAAGCTCTTTTATATATTATATCACTTAGCACTTTAAAAGGCAAGTTTTTTTGAAATATTTTTATAAAAATTTGCAAATTTATTTAAAATATACTTAAAGCTAATGGCATTAACCATGTATATGCAAGACGCAAGTACTTTACTTGCAATAAATTAATTATATTATAAAGAAAAAGTGATAAGTAGGTAAAATGTTTTTTTCAAAAGAAAAAGTCTTATGGACTTGCCACAAGACTTTTAATATGATTAATCCAAATCATCGAACATTTTTAGCGCTTTCGCTCCATACGCAGTTCCCGGACCGCCATTCATCAAAATACATGTTTTGATAACGTCGATAAGTTGTTCTCTTGTGCCGCCTGCTTTTTTGAAGCTTGTGATGTGAGCTAGCATACATGGGATGCACTTGATTGTGATTGAGATGCCTAGGGCAACCATTTCTTTTTCGATAAGTGTTGCAGCGCTTTCTTTTGTGTAAACTGCGTGTAAATCACCGAATGCTTTCATGATTTCTGGTGATGAATTGATTAGCTCCTTGCTTAATTCTCCGTTTAATTCTCTTTCTTTTTTGTAATCCATAATATTACCTCCCTTTATTTTTTGAAATATCTTCCAATTATATAATACCCATTAAGCTCCTCCATTGCCATTGAATATATTTATAGTTTTGCTTTGTATTATAAGTAAAATCAATAGGCTTGTATATATCTGATTCAAAAAAATAGACATGCCGTGGTAAAAGCATGTCCATTTACATTGTATCGCATCTAAAATACTTTTTTCTATTTAAATAGTAATTTTGCAGAGCAATTTGATGCATGGGACGAAGTGGAGTTTTTTTTGCAAGCTTGGCCGTAAGTTTAATCAAAGCTATGTTCGCTACGCTCCATACCTTTGTAAACTCTGGCATAAGGCATGCATAGCCAATCGAACTTCGTTTCACTCGTTCTCTTGGTGCATGGACTTAACCGTATATAGCATACTCGAGCATTGCCGAGGAAGGAACGAGCTCAAGGGCTCATTTTAACGCGAAATTTTATAGCTCGTATATAAATTCTACATCAATCTTAAATCCCTTTTTCACTCCGCTATAAACCATATCCATCTCCAAAGCTTCTTTCATAAACTTATCTGCTTCTTCTCTTGTAATGTCGTCTATATAGTAATACACTTTGATTTTGATTTCGTCTATGCGCGGCGCATCATCAACGCCAACTACTTTTAGCGTGCGAAGTGGGTTTGTGGTCTTTACTTCTGCCTTTGCTTCTATCTCATCTAGTGAAAGCTTCTTGATTTTAGCTTCTCTAATGATTGTGAGCATCATCGACTCCAAAATTCCTGCCAAAAATATCTCCACCGACGATAATTCTTTTTTCTCGTTATCGTATGGCAGCTCTTGGTCTGTCGATATAAAGGCCATGTCGCCGTAGCTGTTAACGGTCTTGATGTCATTTGATGTCGCTCTCATAGTAAAATCAAAGCGGCCCATCTCTTCCGTGCTGTTAAAATTACCGTAACTACTCATGTTTTTCCTTCAATTCTTTAACTGCTGTTTCAAGCTCTGCTAATTTTTTATCAATTATTTCAAGTGTTGATACAGGTCTATTAGCAAAAGTAGCGAAGCCACAATCTGGGTTTAAGAATAATCTTCCTTTGTCAATGTAGCCAAGTGCTTCTTCGGCTCTCTTGACCATATCTACATGCGATTCAATCTCATCAGTTCTTGGGTTTATGACGCCAAGACCTAGGATATACTTTTCTCTAATTTTGTCTGAAGCGAATAAACTTTTTAGCTCGCCCGCTCTCTTCGTTGAAAATTCAAGGAATAGCGCGTCTGTATCGATGTCTTCAAATAATTTAATTAAAGGTGTATATGGTCCTTCGAGCAAAATGCTTTCGTCCTTAGACCAGTTACCGCGGCATACGTGAAGCGCACGCATCGACTTAGTCCTGTCAATATGGCTCATACACGACTTAATTAAGTGAGTCGCAAATTTTAGTTCCTCTGTCGGATCCTTCTTTTCAGAAAGCGCTGCACACATGAAGGTACGCGGCTTTCCTTCGGTAAATACGACTTCAGTTAAAACCGGTTCGTCAAATTGAATTATGTCGACGCCTATCTTTTGAAGCTCTTCTATCTCTTCCTTATAGATTTTGATAACGTCTTCGCCAAGCTCCTCCTTGGAGCCGTAAGCCTTGCTAGATAAGTTATATAGCCACATTGAACGAGTTACTAGATAAGGTCCCGGCAAAGTAATCTTGACCTTATGATCAGTTCTTGCCTTTAGTCTCTTTAGCTCGTCGCAAACGATATTGGTCTTGCGAGAGACTTTTCCTGTACATATAGCGTTCTTTATGCTTATGGCTGGAACGTCAAGTATAGAAAGTATTTGCTCAAAGGCTTTTTTGTCGTCGATGTACTCAAGCATCTCTGCCATGGACATCATTTTAACGCCATTTAACTTGGTCGATATAAACGAAACGTAGTTATCTCTTGATAATTCGCCTGATGTGACATAGCTGATGCCGTGTTTTTCTTGCATGCGAACAACGGCTTCTTCCTCAGCATCTATTAACTTAATAAAATCCTCTTCACTTAGAGAGCCCTTAGATCTCTTTCTAAGGGCCCTTAATATATCTTCATTTCTTGGCATGCTTCCTATAAGTGAAGTGGAGAATGCCCTAGTCACGATATTTGCCGAAAAAGTCTAAATACTTATCGGCGTTAGTGATTTGTTCAAAACCACTAGTTCTGCCTTCAACCCATTCTGTAAGGCCTTCAAGGTCCATGATCTTCTTGTGTTCTGGATCGTTGTAATCCATTTGAAGAAGTATCTTAGCCCAAGCTTTGAAGTCTTCTGATGGGAAGCCAACGCGAGCTGAGAATATACAGTGATCAAAGTGAGGTGTTTCGCCTAAAACTTCTAGTGCGTTTGCATCGATAGTGCCGTCCTTTGACCAAGCGTTGAAGTTTAAGTCGATAGTGAAAGCGCAGTCAACGTCACCTGTTTCAAGTGCTTTCACAGCGTCAAGTTCACCACCAACGTGGTCTCCGTTAAGGCCAACGCCCTTGTCGAAGCGAACTTCTTCATAATCTTTGCCATATTCTAAGCCTTTAGTCTTTAGATAATAGATAGGGATAAGTCTTGCTTGAGGGCTATCAAATGCGCCGAAGCCTATCTTTTTGCCCTTAAGATCTTCAAAAGACTTAATACACGAGTCTTTTTTAACTATGCAGATAGTCTTTCTGTCTCTATCTGTGTCTCTCATAGGACCATTTTCACTTTTGCCGTGAGTCCTAATTTGAGTTTGTAACCAAGCCAATGGTGAGTTCCAAGCGATATCTATATCGCCGTTAACAACAGCATCTACTTGTAAGTCATAGTCCTTGAAATAAACGCCTTCAACTTCCATGCCTCTTTCTTCAAAAAATTTGTGGATCATGTCCCAAATGATACTAACCTTTGGATCATAAAGAACTGCTCCAACTTTTATCTTATCAGTCATCTTTCCTCCTATGGTATTGGTTGATCTGTGATCAATTTACCAAGCCAAATTGTAAGCACGTCTACTGATGGTGCCATAATTTGACTTGCATATGCGTCTCTCATGTATTTTTCGATAGGGTTTTGTTTGTTATAGCCCTTACCGCCAGCAACTCTCATTGCATCGATAGATGTTTCGATAGCTGCTTCACTTGCGTTAACTCTAGCTGCGATGATGTCAACAACTGCATCAGCGTCGCCTCTTTCAGCCTTTTCAGCTGCAAGCTTTGTAAATGCTTCTGCTGCGTGAGTTCTGTTGTAAATCTTAGCTAAGTGTATTTGAACTGTTTCAATATTTGATAGAGATTGTCCTGTAGGATATTTTCTCTTCATAGCGTGTTCATTAGCTGCTGTAGAGATGGCTTTGCCTAGACCTGAGTAAACACTTGCTAGACCTAAGATGAAGTATGGAGCAACAACTGAGAATACTTGTGCTTGACCGCTTCCCCATTCGCCAATTCTGTACATATCTTCAAGTTCAACGTCCTTAAGAACCATTGGGCAAGATGCGTTGCTTCTCATACCCATTCCGTTCCAAGCTTGCATTTCAAAATGAACGCCTTCTTTGTCTATAGGAACTACCCAGTTATCGATTTCTCCTTCTTTCTTAGAAGGTACTAATACTAAGTAGTAGCTAGCGTATTCAGCTGAAGTAACCATTGACTTAGAGCCGTTTAATACGCAAGAACCATCCTTGTGTTCAATGCCCATTTCTGGGATGTAGAAGTGAGTACCTGTACCAAATTCGCTGTATGCAAGTGCACATAATTTTCTTTCTTCAAGAATTTCTTTAACAATCTTGTTTTTAAGCTCATCATTGCCATTAGCTAAGATACACATAAGTGCTACGTTATGCATCATGTAGCATAGACCAACAGATGCGCAGCTTTCAGCTAGAGCCATACAGATTTGTGAGTGGTCCTTAATAGTACCGCCTTCACCGCCCATTTCCTTAGGTATCATCACCTTAAAGAAACCTTCTTCGCCTAGTTTGTCGAAAATTTCCTTTGGAAATTTTGCTTCTTCGTCTAATTGTTTAGCAACGGGATCAATGTACTTTTTAGCAAATTCCCTTGCTCTTTCAAATGAATTCATAATAAACCCTCCCTTTCGTGTTTATATCGATATCGCTATCGTCTTAAGTATATCACAACGACTACTTCATTACAAATAAGATTTTTCAATAGTTTTAGGCTTTTATATTGAAATTTTCTATATAAATTTTCTTCTGATATAATAAAAAATATTTAACTTGTTTGTGAAAAATAGTGTTGCTTATAAAAAAAGACATGCCGTGATAAAAAGCATGTCCCAATAAAATATATTTACTTTTCTAATTCCTTTAGCGCCTCAAGTATCAATTCCAAAATTAGCTCTACAAAGTACGCCGCATCAATTTTTTTATCTGAAGTAGCAAGAGCATCGTAGTAGTCCTTTTGTCTTGACTGTATCAGCTCTTCGACTGGAAGCCAGTAAAACACTTCATTATAAGCGCCTAATAAAACTGTGTGCCAAAGCCTTCCCATACGGCCATTGCCATCTTGAAATGGGTGAATAAATTCAAACTCATAATGAAAGATGCTGCTCTTAATAAGTGGATGAAGGTCTGAGTCCTCATACCACTTAAATAAATCACTTACTTCTTCGGCTACAAGATCCGCAGGCGGCGCCATATGTATAAGCCTCTCACCATCAAAGATGCCAACGCCCTCGCTCCTGAACCTGCCATTCTCCTTGATAAGTCCTTGCATCATAAGTCTATGTGCCCTAAGAAGGTCATCGATAGAGCCAGGTCTCATCTCAAGCATTAGCTCGTAAGCGTCGTAGGCGTTCTTCACTTCCCTAATCTCATTTGGATTGCCAAGAACCCTCTTGCCAGCGATGATGCTTGTCACCTGCTCAAGCGAAAGAGTGTTCGCTTCAATCGCAAGCGATGAGTGTATGGTCTTGATCCTATTTTCTTTTCTTAGCTTCGGATTGATTTTGCCCGGCTTTATATTTACCCTATCTAATTCGGCTTCAATTGAATCTACTAATTTAGCTATCGTTTCATTCATTGTGAATGGTGGAGCATAGTTCTTCATAGTATCACCTCTAAATATATATACCCATAAGCATGAAAAAAGTCTTATGGACTTGCCACAAGACTTGTTCCTACATTTTATAAGAACTAAATTAGTTTATCCACTATACAGTAATTTCGCAGTGCAATTTGATGCATGGGACGAAGTGGAGTTTTTTTGCAAGCGGAGCGTATTTAGCATACTCGAGCATTGCAAAAAAACGAACGAGTTCCAGGCGCAAATTGAATGCGAAATTACAAAAATTGGGTATATATAAACAAAGGGGATGATAGTATGAAAGTACATGTAATTACAGGCGGCGGTAGTGGTATAGGCCTTGAAATCGCAAAGGCATTTGACGATGGTCTTGTTATCATTACTGGAAGAACTGAGGAAAAGCTAAAAAAGGCGTGCGAGGAGCTAGGCAAAACTGGCAAAGCGAAGTACGCGTACAAGACTTGTGACGTCTCTGATAAGAAAAGCGTTAAAGAGCTACTAGAATTTGCTTCAGAGAAGGGCGATTTGATGACAGTAGTCAACTCGGCTGGCGTTTCAGGCGTCGGAGCAAGTGTAGAAGCCGTTTTGAACGTTGACCTAAAGGGCACTAAGTTCATCACTGATGCTGCTTACGACTACCTTGCAAATGGCGGCGTCCTTATAAACATCGCGTCAATGATGGGCCACATCGTACCCGTGAGTGATGCGTACATCAACGAGCTAATTGAGCCAGACAAAGATGGCGCTATAGAAAAAATCGCTGGCATTGTTAATGGCAATAGCGATAACGCATATAACTTTGCTAAGCTTGGCGTTATTGAGATGGTTAAGGCAAACGCAATGAAGTTCGGCAAAAAAGGACTTCGTATCCTGTCCGTATCTCCAGGCATCATCATGACAGAGATGGCTAAAAATGCGCAAAGCGAAAATGCAGATATAATGAAGAAGATGGTAGAAAATACTCCAGCGCAAAGAACTGGCGAGCCAGAAGACATTGCAAATGCAGTAAAATTCCTAGCAAGTGACAAGGCAAGCTTCATCACAGGCACTGATCTACTTGTAGATGGCGGCTTATCACTAGTATTAAAGTCAATGTATAAATAATTTTACGCATACGAAAGGAGCGGACAAATTGTCCGCTCCTTCTTTTTGTATTCATCTAAGCCCTTGGATTTAGGCTCATTGCGACTAATGTTACATTAATAAATATCATAAGCATAGTCGCTGAAAGATAAAAAACCAATTTTATTTTGCTTGATTTGCTGTTCTTATCAAATTTTTTATTTGCCCACACAATAAATTCTGCTAGGCCAAAGATGCTAAAAACTATCAATGGCGTAGTAAAAAATAACATAGAGTCTGGAGCGGAACCTCTTTTAATTGAAAACATTATTAAAAAGTATAAAATTTCTATGATTATCATTTTGCCCTCCTATTTAAAAAAGCTCACTGTGCCCGCTTCACTTATCTCTTTCATACCGATGGCCTTGTAAAAGGCATTTGCTACTTCGTTTTCGCTATCGGTATTAACTTGTATCCAGCGAACATCCTTGTATTTTTCAAAAACTTCATTCATAAGCTTTTTAGCTAAGCCATTACGTCTATAATTTTTCTTAACAATCAGGTCTTGCACTAAGACTACGTGCTCAGCGTCGCCTACGCATCTTACAAAGCCTAGGAGCTCATCTCCATCCATATATCCAAGCGTTAATAAAGAATTTTTTATCGCCCTACTAAGCTTATCGTCATCAGCTAAATAGGCACTCCAACCAGATTCTTCATAAAGAGCCTTTATTTGTGATAAATAGCTTTCGTCTATTTCTACTAGCTTCATAAAAATCACCTCTATGAAGATAATTATATCACAAAATTATAGCGTCCACGACATAAAGTGAACGCTATAATAAAATATTTTCAAAATTAATTGATATTGTCATTTGTTTTTGGTTTCGCCACAACCGTTATCACTATAAACAAAGCTGCAAAGCCAAGCATAATAAGTAAATTCGTTTTTATTGCGTCAAAACTTGGATTTGAGGCTAAAACGTCATTATTCTGTATATAGTAGTAGCTTGGGAATATCTTTCCTATCTTTAAAGCTGTTTCGCCTAAAAACTCTTGCGGAACAAAGGCACCGCACAAAAATGACGAGCCGAGCGAGACTACATTCGTTACGCCTCCAACGGCGTTGTCGTTCTTAATTAGGCTTGATATCATCAGCGCCATAGGCACTATAGCAGTAGTAAAGACAAGTGAGTTCAGCATCATTAGGTTTACATGTAATTTTGAAAAATCATACTTATACAAAATCACATACAAAAGCATATACAAAAACCACACGATTAGCGCGTTTGCGATGTGTCCAAGCGTTAGATATAGATTCATCTTTTTACTTGGCACAGGCGAGGCCAAATTTCTCATGGCAATCTTCTTTCTCTTGTAAACTTTGACAATGATTGATACGATAAGTATAATTTGCGAAAGAAGTAGATAGTTTAGGAAGTTAAAGAAAAATCTCGCGTCTTCGTCAGTTTTAACAGCGCTTCCACCTTTGATGGCTATATCAAATTTCTTTTCTAAGTCCTCGTCACTATACTTAATCGCATCACTTAGATCAAAGCCGGCCTTCTCATAGGCAGCCACTTGGCTTAAGTAGATATTGACCTTCTCTTTAACATTCATCGCGTAGATATCGTTAGGCGCCGACCTATACAAAACTTCCCTCGAATTGTCAAAGTCCTCAGGTATCTCAAGCGCCGCGCTTATGACCTCGTAGAACAATTTATCCTCTACCAAAGACTCATCCATGTCCACAATCTTGTCGTTTTTTGCTAAGTAACGGCTGAGAGCCTTCGAAAGCTCCGTCCCTGCCTTATCGTTTAAGTATATATCAACCCCGACGCTCTTGTAAGCCTCTTTGTTCTCACTTTTTGTTGAAAATACAAGTAAAGCCGCAAATATAACTGTATATAGAATTATGGCTGTCCTGTGCGCCCATACTATTTTGAAATAATTTTTAAAGACTTTCATATTCTTTACCCCTCATGAAACATAGCGATACTATAATGAAAATAGCGGTAACGATGCCTAAGTAAATCATGTTTTGCATAAACCTATCCATCGAATCGTAGTAGTATAGCGAGTAGACCGCATCAGTCACGATGGCAACAGGATTAATCTTGTTGATGATAGGCGCCTTCTCAGCTATGATTACCTTCATATCGCTCTTCATCATACCTGCCAAAAACGACATCGTCATGGTGATGGCGATACCCAGACCTATCTTAGTGTCGATCGTTGCCTTATTTGATACGCCTAGCAAAATGCCAAAAGCAACGCCCGTTAGTGACGATAGCGCCGACAAAGCTACAAGCGGAAGAGCTCTGTCACCAAATCCTACTCCTAAACCCTTTTTTAGATAAAATATGAAAAATAAAGTTATTGCAAAATTAATAATCCAGCTCGCAAGCACCGCTGCTCCAAGGCTTACACTCTTTTTAACAGGCGATATTGCATTCCTTTTAGCGTTAACCGAAAGATTTGCTTCGTATTGGTAAATTACATACATGCCCCACATGTAGCCGTATATAGTCGTCATACCAAGAAGCGTGTAGAAAAACGCATTGACTGGATCCATATTTTTTCTAGAAAGATCTTTTATATGATTATCCACATCCAAAATTTTGCTTAAATCAGTAGTCGGATCCTTCTGCATGATCCTAGATATCATCGAAGACTTTTGTGAATACACATTCATGATCGTCTCGACTATAGTCTCAGATATGCCAGAGCCCTTAGTATAAATCTTGTCCATTGACTCGATATAGGCCTTAGGAGCATCTTTTTCGTCCAAAACATCCTTGTCCTTTGCACGAGTCACTTTGAAGTAGCCTTCGTCCTCCATTTCCTTCATAAAACTGCTAAAGTTCTCATCCTCCATAAGGCTCTCGTTCACCGCCACGTCTATGGTCTTGAACTTCCAGTTATCACTAATGCCGCCAAAGGCAAGCTTGAAGAATATCCCTAGGACTATGGGAAAGACTAACGCCCAAAAGAGCATGTCCCTCTGCCTTAGAAGGTATTTGAATGTATTTTTAAATGAATGCAAAAACATACTAATCCCTCAAATCCTTGCCAGTTAGCTCCAAGAAGACGTCGTTAAGACTAGGCTTTTCAACATTTAAAGAGCTGTAACGAATACCGTGGTCATCAAGAAGCTTGATTAAATTCATTAAGTAGCCATCGCCATGGTCAAAGCTAAGCTTGATAGAGCCGTCCTTGTTCTCATAGCTAAGTAAGTGCTCAAGCGCCTTAATCTTATCAATTACATCATCACTTAGATTTTTCGAAGTAAAAGAGATCTTTTCATTCATAGTGATCATGTCCTTAAGCTCTTCAGAAGTACCCTTTGCAATGACCTTACCCTTGTCAATGATGACTATATCGTCACAAAGAAAGTCAACCTCGTCCATGTAGTGCGATGTGTAGATGATGGTCGAGCCCTCATCGTTAAGCTTTTTGATCCCTTCCAAAATACTGTTTCTCGATTGAGGGTCAACAGCCACAGTCGGCTCGTCAAGAATGATAATCTCAGGTCTATGAGCAATGCCGCAAGCAATATTAAGCCTTCTTAGTAGACCGCCAGATAATTTTTTCGGTTTAAATTTAACAAAATCATTTAAGCTAACAAGGTCTATCGCCCTTTGAACAAGCTCCTTCCTCTTAGCCTTATCACTTATGTATAGGCCGCAGAAGTAGTCGATGTTCTCGTAAACACTTAGCTCGTCATAAACGCCAACGTCTTGAAAAACAACACCAATCCTTCTTTTAATGTCATAAGCATCAGGCGACATAGGCTCACCAAATATCTTCACAGTGCCCGCATCCTTCTTAAGAAGAGATAAAATGCAGTTTATAGTCGTCGACTTACCACTACCATTGGGCCCAAGTAGACCCAAGATCTCGCCCTTCTTCACGTCCAAATCTAAATTGTCAACAGCAGTGAGCTCCTTGTACTTCTTTACAAGACCCCTTACCTCTATAACAGTATCCATAATTACCTCCTTTGCTGCATACAATATAATTATAACACAAAAACCATTAATATAGAGTAAAATATTTGTAAAATACATGTAAATTCAATTAAAATAGAAAATATACGAAGTGGCAAAACCATAAACATGGTGAAAAATGGATGCAATAGCTTTACATTTAAAAATAAATGGAGTATAATAAACATAGATTGGGGGAATAGTTTTGAAAAAGTTATACCAAGGAAAAACAAAAGACGTTTACGAACTAAACGACAAAGAAGTATTATTAAAATTTAAAGACGACGTAACAGGCAAAGACGGCGTTTTCGATCCAGGCCAAAACCAAGTCGGCCTAACAATGGAAGGCGCAGGACACAGCGCATGCCTACTAACAAAGTTCTTCTATGAAAAACTAAACGCAAAAGGACTAAACACACACTTCGTTTCAGCAGATCCAGAGAAAAACGAAGCAGTAGTTAGAAAAGCAAAAGTATTTGGTAACGGCGTAGAAGTCATCGTGAGATACAGAGCAGTTGGCTCCTTCATCAGACGCTACGGCCAATACGCAGAAAGCGGCATGAAACTGCCAGCCTACGTTGAAATCACACTAAAAGACGACGACAGAAACGACCCACTAATTACAAAAGACGCACTAGAAATGCTAGGCATAATGACAGGAAGTGAGTACGACGAACTAGTTGGCCTTGCTAAAAACATCGGCGAGTTCGTAAAAGATGAACTTGCAAAGAAAGACCTTGAGCTGTACGACATAAAATTCGAGTTCGGCATGGTCGATGGTAAAGTCGCTTTGATAGATGAAATATCAGGCGGCAACATGCGTGCTTATAAAGGAGACGAGTACGTAGAACCACTTAAATTGGAAAAGATATTATTGGAAGACGTTAAATAGATAAGGGATAAATGGATAAGAGATAAGAAAAAGGCTATCGAGTGATAGCCTTTTTTGATTTAATTAAATGTTATGTGGTAATCTTCTCTCTCCCCCACGGCTTTAAATAATTCTCTTCTATTAATGCATGCCCGACCTTTTTCTGCTCTTCATTTTCTAAAGTTGGTCTCTTTGATTCCCAAACAGTTGCCAAATTTGCAATTTCTTCAACTTGAGAAATAAGTTCTTTTATGACTTCTTTATTTGAGTGAGATCTAATTTTTGTAATAACAACTTCAATTTTTGATTCAGAAGATATTGTATTGTCATTAAAAATATAGTTTACAAATGACTCGCTAAGATTTTCATTTTCGATGACACCGAATTTTTTATTTGTTTCTAAGTAATTAGCAAATGCATCCTTTATTGTTAAGTCCGCAAATTTTAAGCAAATGTAATTTATGTTATCATCATTTAATCCATTATTAATTAATTTTTTTATGATATTCGTCTTAGAAAAATCTATATTTTTAATTTTGATTCCATCAGAAAGATTCCCCAACAATCTCATTGAATTATCATCTGAAATCTCACTATTTACTAATTTGTAAATTTGTTTATCATTTAATTCAAAACTCAAAAGAATATCCATAGCTTCATTTTCTGATGCATCATCCCCACGTTCAACCCAATGGACTAGCACCTCATCATATGAGTTTTTTACTAAAAATTCCAGATTTTCATTGTTAATTAAAAGCAAATCTTCATCTATTAGCATCGCCACTCTTTCTTTGCTAAAATTATTATTTATCTTGTCTATTGGTTCGTTTGCATAACGTATAGCAAATCCAAAAACTTTATCACTGACTAATCCAGAATTAATAAATGCATCGCTAATACCTTCGATATTATTAAAAATTTCTTCAACATTATCTTCACTAATATTCTTATCAAAATATTCTGTAAAATTCTTATTATACTTATCAATAACGTCCCAATACAATTTAATATTTTCTTTGTTAAATAAAACAGTATTTTTATTTAGCATTATGTCTACTATAAATAAGTTTGATTCTAATTCTGTGATCTTAGATAGTTCTGTGAGAACTGTTTCATTATTTTCTAAATATTTGTTTTTGTATTCAACAGATATGTCAGAATTTATAATTTTTATTAATATACTTTCATCATTATCGTAGATTTCATTGTTTTGATTTCTATCAATATACTCTTCTATAAATGAGTTAAAATTATCATCAATATATTCTTTTGTTGATTTAAGAGTCTCTGAATCAAATACTTCACTTAATAGTTTATGATAATAAACTTCTTTGTTTAACAGTAGTTTGCTTATAAATAAAACGTTATCAACCGTAAGCTTAAACGCACTAACATCTTCTAATTTAATCATTCTATCACTATTTGCTTCGCACTTGCTTAGATCTTCAAATTCTACTTCAGCTGAAGATATATTGCCTATAAAGCTATCAAAATCACTATCTTCAATCTCTGCAACAATTTTTTCGTAATTTTCAAGACATTGACTGAATTGACTTAAGCTTTCGTCAGTAAACTTATTGCTAGTAAATATTGACTTCAATATATTGTTATATGCAGAATCATTTTCTACATCACATGCTTTTAGTGATTTTATTAAATATTCATTTTTTTGTTGAGATAATATTTCTACAAATTCTTTTATCGTTTTAGGGCGATATTCGTTCAATATCTGTATTAAAAAACTATAGTAATTATTTTCATCAACCGATTCCATTATTTTAGTAATTTCATTAACACTATTTAAACTTATGCATGATTCAAGTAAATATTTATTTAAAATATTATGTCTTCTAAAATCGTCAATATCTAATCTACTTTTAACTCGTTTAGGATTTTCTAACTCAAAGAAAATATCTTGCTCCGTAGATTCAAGCAAGTTTTTCATAAAAATTGTATCGTTTACACCCAAGTTTCCTTTATAAAATAAACCTTTATACAAATAATAAGTTTCATCTATAAGGCCATCTAATATTAAATACTTAACTAAATTAAAATAGTGACTACTAGTTATTTTGCTTTCATTAGCAATAAAATATTCATCTATCTTGACTGTGCTTAATTTTGACAATAAAGTTTTTAAACTTATTGTTTTAAGCTCTACAATTTCTTTTGCTAGACTATCTTTTTCAGATTTTAATTTTTCTATTTCTTTAAGTATATCACTGTTACTTTTGTTAATATACTTTTTAGATTCTTCATCTAACAAATTAAATTCTTCAATAAGTTCTAAGTAATTATATTCGCTATCATTTCCATAGTAACTGCTGCTTTTGTTAAATCTAAGCCTAGTACTTTGATTATTATACATTTTTTCTAAAATTTCTACCCAACTATCGTAGTTATTATAACATATTCTAACAGTTGGTGGTATCTTCGCTGCCATAACTTCAAATTTTTTACTTTTAATAATGTCTTGCTTCTCACTGATAATAGTGTCAATTTCTTTTATTTTTGTCTCTAAGTCACTTTCAAAATCACTTATTAATGCTTCCTTATTATTAATTATCTTATAAACATAACCCCTATCTTCTTGTAGCTCATCGAACTCTTTAGGAAATATGTTTTTTAAAACAATTAAGGCAAAAAGCTTATTATAAGATAATTTTAATTCTTCCATATGAAGAACGTCGCTATATACAGCAAATTCATTAACTATATTTTTTAATAACCTCATGTCGTCTATATAAAGAGATATTTTATATAGAAATTTTTTATCAAGTTTTTCTCCAAATCCTTTTAAATTATCTATTAAAATATTTTCAGAATTTTTAGAGTCTAAAACTGGGACTATAGGTATAATCATATCAAAAAACTTTGTTCTATTTTTCGAAAAAAACAAGCCGTCTCTAATCATATAAACAAACCTAATAGGAATTTTATCCCCATTTACGTTAGAATATTTGTTTACTAAAAAATTAAGCTCCCTAAGTTTTGTAAATACATTTATATTGTCATATCTATCTAAGTCCTCAATTACAACAACTTTTGCTCCTGAACTCCTTAACAAATATACTATTTCTTTTATATCTCTATCAAGTATAGTCTCTTCTTCAAAGTCTTCATCAAAATTTGCTTCAGCACCTTTGAAATTTATTTTTGAAATTTTAATCTTGTTTTCCTTGAAAATAACATTAAGAAAATATATTAACGGTGCTGTTATTAATAAACCGCTTGCAATAAAGTAAAGTATAGATTTAAAGCTACTATTTATTTCTCGCATCGCTTCAATCATTGGCTTGCTTAATAATAATAACAAAAGTCCAACTATAAAAAATATTGAGCTTATAATCTGTATATTTGTTTTTATTCTAGCCTTATTTATCTTGTACCTATATTTACTTAAAGGTATTGTTTTAGGATCTATTTGTGATAGGATTTGATTTATTATCTGCTTTTCAATTCTATTATCATTATCTAAATCAGATTTTTTATATTCATAACAAATTTCTACGCTTTGGTTATTATTATCATTTTCTACATCTTTTTCATCAAATTTAGAAATACATTCATCGTAATCAAAAGAATCCTCATACTTACCCAAAGAAACAGTAATTATATTGCTTAGGTCTCTTTCCTTTACATATGTTCTCCATACTGTAGTTTTACCAGCTCCATAAATACCAGTAATGGCTATGTTTTTAACCTCATCATTATTAAAAGCACTGTCAAGAGCATCCGTATAAACCTTTTTATTTTCATCTAATGTTTCTGGTGTTAGAGCATTAAATTCAAATTTTTTATCTTCTATCTTAATCACCTATCCTAAAATTCATCTTCTAATCTATGCCAATGCTCACTGCTCATATCTTCTGTATAAA
>OBRT01000099.1_pt1 | contig 31134 bp, 27 predicted proteins | sample 1494891 | NCBI WGS metagenome assembly OBRT01 (sample SAMEA3360688, study PRJEB22359) | human gut metagenome | biome: ENVO:urban biome; feature: ENVO:human-associated habitat; material: ENVO:feces | place: Bangladesh | collected 2011 | reverse complement strand
ATCACCGCTAAAGCTAAACTGAACCCCCAGTCTAACTGGGGGTTTTCTAATACAAAAGCAGGCATATTTTTTAAAATATGCCTGCTTTGTCATCAGCCTGAGACTTTTAATAATAAGTCTTTCAAATGTCTGACATAAAGCCTTATAATATGGTACAGAATTTTTAAAATGTGTCTTCTTTAAAATTTTATTTATTAAAGGGACATGCACTATTTGCCTAATCTAAAATACTATATAATGCATTAAATTTTTTAATTTAATACATTATATAGTATATTTTATTAAATTATTTAACCTCTGCCGCCACAACAAGAATCTTTGCTCGTAGAACCTCCTTTCATAATTATACTTACATTCTTGTTTCCGTGTCTAATAACTTTCATTGCATTCACCTCCTTAACTAATCTATTTAATTCTAATCAATTTTTTGTTCTTTATCTCATAGACTTTATCAGCAATTTTTTCTATGCTCTCATTATGTGAGACTAAAATTACTGTTTTATCTTTAGTAAAATCTCTTATGCAATCTATGACTAAGTCTGTATTGTTTTTATCTATATAATTAAGTGGCTCATCAAAGATAAATACTTCTCCTGTGCTTTGAAATGCTCTTTCAAGCTCTATAAGCTTCTTCTCTCCACCAGATAGATTATTCATGCTTGAAGCAAGAACTGTATCTAAGCTAAGATTGTTTTTCCCTAAGGCTTTAATTATTTTTGTATCATTATTTACACTTTTATTTGAAAACATATTGATGTTTTCTTCTATGCTTCCATAGAATATATCTGCCTTATCTGGCACTAGCCTTATCATCTTGTTTAATAAATTTGATTCTTTATTCACTTCACAGCCATTTAAAAATATTTCTCCACTATAATCAGTCTCAAGACCTGATATAGCTCTAAGGAGGCTTGTCTTACCTGAGCCATTGCTCCCCTTTATCAGTATCTTCTCGCCTTTTTTTATTTCTAAATTAATTTTATCTAAAATAAGTTCATTGTATTTTATGGATAAATCTTTTAGCTCTAGGCTTTCAAAATCTTTTGCATCTTCATCTATAAGTTTGCTTTCAAAATTAATTACACTATCTAATCTTTCTTTGTGCATTTCATACAAGGACTTCTCTCTTGGATATGACATGTAAAACTCAATTGGATTCCATAGCTTTGATACGTATTGACTAAATAAGATCAAAGTTCCTATGCTGACTGAGCCTTTAAAAACTAAAAAGCCACCGAAGATGTATATGATTAGGTCAAGTATATTTAAAAGGCCATTTGACATAAAATAGTCATAAACTATATCAATCTTTAGTCTTTCAAAAACTTTTTCGAGATATTTATCCAAACCCGCTTCATTTTTTATAATTGTATCTTCACTTGAATTAAAGGCTTTTATCGTGTAATTATAATTATAAAACTCTTCGATATTACTATTAAGCTTTTCATTTGCTTCTTCTATGCCCTTGTTAACTACAGCTTCTTTCTCGCTCATCTTGTTTTGTATGAAATAAAATATTGGTAGTATTATAAGTATAGATGCGCTCAGGTAAATATTCTCTCTAAGCATAAGTATTATAATTAAAACTAAATATATCGCTTTAACTATTCTCTTGTATGGTATTTCAAGTATAAAGCTTCTGATGCCTTCAAGGTCTGAATTGAAAAGCTGTATAATAGATCCTAAAGATTTGCTCTTTAAATTATTTAAACTTTCAAAACCAAGATAATTGTAAAACTTGCTCCTAAGCCTTCTTAATTTCTTCTCTTCATAATAAATCATGAAGTAATATGAAAGAGCTAGAGTAATTATGAAGGCTAATATCAAAACACAAAATATTATGGCGTTTAATTTGAACAAAGCATAATTTTTATCGCTGACTGCATCGACTATCTTTTTAATAAAGATAGGTACTGCAAGTGATATGAGCATATTTATGCTTTGAAATATGTAATATACATATTTAATAAGTTTATTTTGATTTTCTACACTCGTTTTCATATTTTTTCCTCATGAGTCTTTTGTTCAATTCCAAAAGTTCATCTTTTCTACAAAAAACCTTATTAACGTCATTATATTTAATTAAACTATCAAATCTACAATCAGTATGACAATAAGGTATAAGTGGACAATTTTTTTCAAAACATTTATCATATAATTTATATTTAAGCATACTATAATTATTAAAACAATTTTTATTATTTCTCCAATTATCAACAATTCCTTTGTCCCTGCCTACCATGCTCAGGCACTTGTACAAAAATCCATCAGGCGATATAATATAACTATGTTTCAACTTGCTTGTGCAAAGCGAACCATAAACAAATTTATCACTTACATTTAAACCAAGCGACGTCGCAATTGAATACAATTCATAATGACAATTAATCTGTTCTTTTGTATTGAATTGCTCTTTTTTCATGTATTCGTGAGCATTGCTATTAACCGTTTGTGTTATATAGCCTAAAGAAATATTTAATTTTTTTCTGTAATCTTTATTTGATAAATATTTCAAAAACAAAGGAACTTGATCGTAATTAGATTTATCATAATTAATTCTTAAATCAATTTTATCCAATATATCATTTTTCATAATATACTCTATGTTTTGTATTATCCTATCAAAAGTTCCAGCGCCATTTTTTAACATTCGCCTTGAATCATGTACTTCTTTTATGCCGTCCAATGTTACCTGAAACCTGTACCAATCAAAGAATTTTAAAAACTCTATTTTCTCTGAAGTTAACTCGTAGCCATTGCTGACAATAGACGTCATTAATTTTACATTGTTATTATTACATATATGTTGTAAATAATTCATCATAAATGGAACAATTTTCCAATTCATAGTAGGCTCTCCGCCGTGAATGATTAATTTTAAATTGCGTATGTTTACATATTTCTTTAAGTATAAATTTATTTCTTCACCTATTATCTTTATGTCATTTACTGATAAAAAGTGTTGCCTTTCAATCCCATCTTGATAACAATATGAACATTTAAAATTACATGCGGTAGTCGGTAAAATATGTAAAATAAAATTATAATCGTTATTAATCTCAGTTTTTAAATTATCAATAAATATCTCTTTTTCATCTAAATTGTCATCTACTAAAAAACCTTCATTAACTAAAACTTTTAAATTTTCATTTGATGTGTTATTTTTAATACTTTCTTCAACATCTTCTTTTTCTTCTTCACTAAGTTCGATTAATGCCTCATTAAATGTGTTTAAAAGTAATATAGAATTATCTTTATAATCTTCAATTTTAAAAATAGTCCATTTCATAGGAATCCCTCCATTCAATAAATAGTAACTTTGATTACATTATATAACTATAAATAAAAAGTGTCAATACATTTTATAATGTTTTTAATCTTATTATAGTAATAAAAATAGGAAGATTGTATAATAAAGTTAGCACCAAAAATACAACTACACGGAGCTACACATGACTCATATAAATTATACCCAGGACAAAGGCAGTGTTTTTGAGTAAATAGTTTTCTTAAATATAAAAACACAAAAGCGAAGATAAAAAAGCCTAAGGAAATATATTTCCTTAGGCTAAATTAATTACTCTTTATAATACAAAGATGACTGCATCTCATAAAGCTCTCTGTAATATGCGTCACTCTTCATCAAGGTCTCATGGTTATCAAAGGCTTCAACTCGTCCATCTTTCAAAACAAGTATTCTATCCGCTTGTCTCACACTTGCTAGTCTATGTGTAATAAAAAATACAGTTTTCCCTTCTGTTAGCTCTAAAAACTTTTGAAATATCTCGTACTCGATTCTTGCATCAAGTGCAGATGTCGGCTCATCTAAGATAAGTATGGGCACCCCTGAATAAAAAGCTCTTGCTAAAGCAAGTCTTTGCCACTGTCCACCAGATATGTCTGTGCTGTCCTCAAACCTTTGTCCAAGCACCCTATCTAAATTAGCTGTAAAATCTTTATCAAAGCCACTTTTCTTAAGAGCAAGCCCAATCTCGTCGTTATTTTCTTTTTTCTTCAAGTCAGATATCACAATATTTTCTCTTATACTTAAATCGAATTTTGCAAAATCTTGAAATATGGCTGCTATCTTCTCTCTATATGCTTCATAGCTATAATTACTTATAGGCACTCCATTGATTAAGATGTCGCCATCATCAAGTTTATAAAATCTTGATAATAATTTTACCAAAGTAGTTTTACCGGCACCATTCTCACCAACTATGGCAATTTTTTCACCTTTATTTATACTAAAACTAATGTTATTAAGTGCTTTTTTATCGCCATTGGGATAAGTAAAGCTAATATTTTTAAACTCAATGCTATCTATATCGTCTGGCATTTCAAGATTGCCACACTCAACATCAGTTTTTATTTCATTAAACTTAAAAAACTTCTCCATATATAACAAAGTGTCATAAAGAAGTGACGAATCTTCAATCAACCTTGACATACTGTTCATCGCATAAACTACACTTGATGCAAAAAGCATTATGGCTCCAAGCCCAAGGCTACCTTTTCTAATCGAGTAGATTATATAGATAAATGTTCCAACGCTAATCAAAGCTGTTACTATCAAAAAGAAGAGAGAATTTCTAAATTTTTTCTTTCTTTCCTTGTGAACGCCCATCTTAATCTTATTAAAAGAAGCTGTATATTTATCCATAAAAAATTTATATAGATTATAAAGTCTAACCTCTTTTATAGATTTTGAAGATAGCAAAGTTTGGCTATAATACTCTAGCTTTCTTGACTCTTCACTGTTAGAAACGAGCGTTTCAAAGGCTTGTGCTTGTAATGAATATGCTATGATGGCTTGTGGCACTAATACAAATAGCATAGCCAAAGCTATGAGCGCGTGAAAGCTAGCGAATATAAATAACATTGATACAAAGAGTATCGCATTAGAAATGATACTCGTTCCAAAAACCAATAAATTTACAGGTCTCCAACTCGATTCAGAGCTTAGAATTTCAATGTCATTATAAAAATTATGATCTTCATAATAATCAATGGTCTCTATCTCTTCTGACTTTTTCATTATGTCATAGTTAAGCTTGAATGTTAAATCATCTGTTAGCTTGCCTTGTACCAATGTTACTAGTGGAGCAAAAACGTTATTCAAAAGAAAACTAAGTCCCCATGCAGCAAGAACGATGTATAAAATTTTATTACTTAAACTGTAAACATTGTCAATCAAATAATTCGCAATATACAAAGTTATCGATGGCAGCAAAGCTTGTAAAGGAATCACTAAAAGCAGTACGAAGACATTGCTTTTAGACGCACGCCAAAGATACTTGAAGCTTTTAAAGTATAAACTCAAGTAATTTTTCACATTATATTTTTTCAATTGTTTCACCTCATGATATAATTATATTATTTTCTTACATCATGTAAAATTACCCTCATCTTAATACCTCCTGTGAAATTTGTAAATTATATTTACATAATAATTATACTACTTAATAATGTTTTATTCAATAAAATAGGTGAAGATTTCTCTCCACCTATAGTCAATTTATTAAGCACAAACTTCATTCATAAATATTACGCCATCGAATTTCTTTAGATATTCTTCGTCGTAATCGTGTGTTATAACTAGTCTTAGTACGCCGTCTAAGTTTGTGATTATCCTCTTTACTTCTCTTGCGTTGTCTGGGTCAAGTCCTGTTGTTGGCTCATCTAGTATAAGTATCTTTGGCTTTCTAATCATGGCTCTGGCTATGGATATTCTTTCTTTTTCTCCGCCAGAGGCTTGAAGTACATCAAGTGTACCCTCTTTTTCTTTCTTTGCTAAGCCTTCGAGATTTAATTTCTTAATTATCTCTTTATACTCGGCACTATCTTCTTTTATAGAGCTATCATACATTGTGATGTTGTTAAATAAGCTATCTTTAAATATCATGGCTTCTTGTGGCACTACTGCGACGCTTTCAAACAAGGACTTTTCTGATATTTCGTTTAAGTCTTGTCCATAGACTGTTACTTCACCTTTGTATCCGTCAAGCTCTTTTGTCAATAGTCTTGCAAATGTTGATTTACCGCTACCGCTCTCGCCTATAACTGCATAAGCGCCGCCATCGGCTAGTTCATATGAGAAGTTTTTGAATATATCTCTATCACCAAAGGCAAAGCTAAAGTTATTAACGCTTACTCCATCTTTCACTTTTCCTGCTTCTAGTGCTAAGACTCTTCCCTTTGGAAGTTCTTCGTTACTCTTAAGCATATTTAAGAATTTATCTCCAACGCCTTTAGTCGATTTTATATTGTTATACGTCTCTATGGCATTTCCAACTGCGTCTGAAACTGATGTTATGAAGAACATTGACATGATTAGGTCACCTGTAGTAACTGTTCCTTTTAGTATTAATAAAGCACCTAAAGATAGTATTACTAATTGGCTCAATAAACCTAAGCCACGCATCGATTGATTAAAGACATTCATTTTTATATTTGACTCTTTTATTGTTGATAAATTTTTACCTAAGACTCTTAGATATCGATTGATAAAAGTTTCTTCATTGCCTGATTGTTTTATAGGGTGTGATCCAAAAACAATTTCTTTTATTCCGCCAAATTTTTCTTCATTTGACTTAGAAACTTCCATTTGTAACGCTTGCAATTTTTTAGTGACAAACTTACTTATGAAGAATGGTAAAAGTGAAAATACTAAGCTAAGTGCACAAAAATACGGACTAATTAAAAATAAGCCTACTAAGAAAACTATAGCTTGTATTACATAGCTTGCAAAATGGCTAAGAGTTAAAAAATAATCTCTTCTAAGTATGTTTAAGTCCTCGTTCATTAAGTTTATGTAATAATCATTTGATTTCTTATCATATATAGCCGTTGGCATTAAAAATACTGCTCTGCAATAATCTCTATTTAATGATAAGGCAACGTTATTTGAAAAATTGTTGCTAGAATTAAGCATTAGATAAGAATTAAAAACCCATAGAACTATAAATAAAAGTGCATATAAAGAACTTTCTCTAATGATTTCAAAGTTTCCTGCTCCTGCTGCGTCAACAACTTTACCCATATTACTTGTTAAAAAATAAAATGATATAGTGCTTAGTAGTGCAAATAAAATTGATAAAATCAAATATTTTAAATTTGCTTTAATGTACTTTTTCATAAATTACCTCCTTCATTAATTACTCCAGTTATTTTAGACTATATATACATTATACCCCCCATATTATTTGTCAAGCTCATATAATTTATTTTCATGCTAAAGCAAAAAATGGAGCCTCATAATAAGGCCCCATCCATATACATAATACTAAATTTTATAAGTTTTTATCCATTTGGAAAGTTAATTTTGAAGTGAACAAAGCTCTTGTTGCGTAATCTTGTAATTGTTTCTTTGTTTCTTCGATGAAGTAAGTGGCTGTCTTTTGATTTTCTTCTGTTAAGTACTTCATAAGTGCCTTATCGTCTAAGCCCTTTGCTCCTTTTTGAATTTCCATAACTCTTTGTCTGCCATAGATGGCCATACGTTGTAGAAATTCGTGTGTATCTCTATTGAATAGCTTGTAGTGTTCTTCTGCATAGTATGCAAAGACTTTTGCTAGCCAGTAAGCGTTGTCTATGTCCATCTTTTCAGGAACTGTTCTGTATTCTTTTGGTGTATCTTCAACGTAGTTAAAGAATGGTACGTATGGGTTGAATGCTGTTGTTCCGAATGATAACCAAGTTACTCCTCTAAGTTTTTCGTCTAGGTCTGGATATACTTGTAAGATATGTGAGTGAGCTGTTCTTGATAGTGAGATGCATCTGAATCTCTTCTTTTCTTGCTCTGTTCCTTGCCAGCCTAATGGGTCAAATTCTGTTTCGTTATAGTGTGAGCCTAAAACTTTAGCGCAGTCTTCTACTGAGATCTTTCTTGTAGCTTTCTTTATAAATGGTATGTCGCCGCAAGTTGGGTCGCAGTCGCATGAGGACAATAGTTTGTGTGCGTACCAAGCTCTTGGTGTGTTATAAACTCTGTCTAGCTCTCTATATGTGCCGAAAACTTTTCTAAAGTTAAATCCTTCGAAGTCTGGATTTAAGTTGTTTTCTTTAACAAATTCTTCCATGCCTTCTGACCACATATAATTTTCTTTGTCATTAAAGTCTATCTGTTCGATGCAAACGTGGTTTGGAGCAACTGCGTAACAATCATCAGGTATTCTAACAGCTACCCAGTGATGACCTGTAGGTATCTCCATGTACCATGCTTCGTCCTTGTCCGCAAACAAGATACCATTGCCTTCAGCTGAACCATATTTCTTGATAAGTTCGCCAAAAAATTTAATTCCGTCACGAGCTGATTTTGCATATGGTGTAACTAAGTCATTTATAGCGTCTTCTGCAATACCATCAAGTACTAGTGGGTCAAGTGCTAAAACTCTTTCGTTGCCATATAAGCTTTCTGTTGAGCTAACTGCAACGCCTAGCTCGTTAAAACCTGCTTCAGCATAAGCGCCTGGCTCGTTCTTATCGTCTGATGGGATGGCTGTATATCTCATTGCGCCCTTTGGTAATTCAACTTTAACCTTTGTGTTGTCTGATTCATAAGTGCTTCCGTTTGGCTTTTCTTCATGAACCACAAATTTCTTTAAGTTTATAGCGTCGTGGTAGTCTTCGTTTCTCGCGATGATGATAGTTCCATCTATTGACGCTTTTTTACCAACTAATATAGTTGTACACTCTGTTTTTCTCATAAAATAACCTCCTTAATTTACACACATAGTTTTGCCTATATATTTATTATACATCCAAATATATTAATACGTCAAGCGAATTATCCCTTTATCTTGATAATTTTTTAAAATGGCCTAGACGTAAAAAAGAGTAGACATAGATGCGCCTACTCTTGTAAATATCTTAGATTGTACCTACTAGGTCCATGCCTGGTGTAAGTGTGTCTTCGCCTGGCATCCAGTTAGCTGGACAAACTTTGTCGCCGTGTTCATTAACAAATTTTGAAGCTTCTACTTTTCTTAGTAATTCCTTAGGGCTTCTGCCTATACCCATGTCGTGGATTTCATATGCAGTGATAACGCCGTCAGGATTGATTACAAATGATCCTCTGTAAGCTTGTCCTTCTTCTTCGTTTAATACTCCTAGCATTCTAGAAAGTTCAAATGCTCTGTCAGCAAGCATAACGTATTTTGCTTTTGATACAGCTGGAGATGTTTTTTGCCATTCCATGTGAACAAATTCAGAGTCAGTAGAAACTGAATATACTTCGCAGCCAGCTTTCTTAAAGTTTTCATATTCTTCAGCAAGTGCTTCTAGTTCAGTTGGGCATACAAATGTAAAGTCTCCTGGGTAGAAGAAAAGTACACTCCAGTGACCCTTTAAGTCTTCGTTTGTTACTTGAAAGAAGTCCTTTCCTGCTTGAAATGCATTTACCTTAAATTCGTCTAATTGTTTACCTATTAAAATTGTCATTTATACCTCCTTATTGAGCCTTTCGCTCAATCTATATATACCCAATCCGCCAAAATAAATCACAAAAAATATTATATCAATTTTATCCATTTTTATGGTAAAATATATAAGATAAGGAGGCGCATAGCATGATTAACCTTAGTGATTATAAAAATAAGTACTTAATTTTATACTTATACGCCATATTTTTATTTATAACGGGCTTTGCTTTTAACACGCCAGATGAAATTGTAAATGGTCTAACTATCATCTGCGTCTCATCGGCATCTCTCGTGACAGACTATATGAAGCTTGCAAACATCGGCGCCGCCCTTGTTAATAGCTCCATAGTCACACTATTCTCGATAATGATAATGAATATTAGAAAGATAGACTTAAGAGGCATACATATAGCCGCCGTCTTCGTTGTGTCGGGCTTCTCGCTCTTTGGCAAGAATCTACTTAATTCAATGCCGCTAATGTTTGGCGTCATCGCCTTCACAAGGCTTTACAAAATCAAGATCGAAGACAATATCGCAAACGCCCTCTTCGTTACATCGCTTGCGCCTATGGTGACGAACGTCTACCTCTTAGTCGGCGGCATCTTTGGTGTGGTCTGTGCCTTATTTGCAGGCTTTTTAGTAGGCTTTATATTTACGCCGCTTTTAAAACCATTCAAAGAGTTTCATAAAGGCTTTAACCTTTACAATGGCGGCTTCACAGCGGGCATCATCGCCATGTTCTACTCAGGCTTTTTAAAAACTATAAACATAGAGCTACCACAAAGACACATAGTCTTGAGTGGCTACAACGATAAGTTCCTGCCACTACTTTTACTTTTGTCGATGCTCTTCATAATTTTGGGATTTTGCGAAAAGAATGCACTTATAAATTATTTTAAACTGCTTAAAAGGACAGGACCCATGCTACAAAATTACGAGGCAGAATTTGGTAGCGGCGCTTGCCTAATAAACGCTGGCACACTTGGCATAGTCTCAACACTTTATGTACTGCTTGTTGGAGGCGAGCTAAACGGGCCAATCATTGGCGGTATACTAACAATCATGGGCTTCGCCTTCATTGGTAAAGACATAAGAAATGCACTGCCAATATTTTTAGGCATATACATTGCGAGCCTGATAAACGTTTACAACCCACACGATACAGCGCTTTTGCTAGCAAGCCTTTTTGGTACAACACTTTGTCCAATCTCAAACTACTACGGTAGCTTCGCAGGCTTCTTGGCAGGCTTCTTGCACATGGCGCTTATAAACAACGTCGGTGGCCTTCATGCAGGACTGAACCTTTATAACAATGGCTTCTCCGGCGGCTTTATTGCTGCATTTATGGTGCCACTACTAGATACCTTTTATAAAAGGCCAAAGTATTTGCAGGTAAAAAAAGAAGAATAGTATATTAGATATAAAAGAAGCAGATGCATATCACATAATGCATCTGCTTTAAAATAATTATATATCACATTTTACTTATATTTGTTTAAATTTTCCACTCTCGTTATCAAATATAATTAGCTTATTATCTTCTGTAATATATGTGTAAAAACCTCTAGATATAATATTCTTCCTTTTTGGATATCCTAGATTTTCATAACTTATCATGGCTTTAGTATGAAAATCATTTTCTATTATTGCCCTAGCTTGATTTGCTGTGTAATTAGGCTTAAAAGCAAGTGTAAAGATAAAAAATATAAGAGTTATCACTAAATTAACCATAACAAATTTTTTATTTTTTTCTTTAAATATATATATAATTAACAATAAAATATATAGTATATATGGACTTAATAATAAGTCGCATGCATAATAATATATATTTATATATATTATTATGCAAAATGTTACAATTAATATAATATTAAACAATATATATTTTTTAATATTGTCCTTGTGCTTCAGCAATTTGTGCATCTCTTGCTATTTCTTCAGGTGAAGTGCCTCTATTAGCTCCATGAACATTTTGAGCTAAATGAAATGTATCTATATTTTTTAGATTGTCATGACTTATTAGCCATAATTCTTCAATATATGCATCTCCAAATATTTCTCTTCCCTCAATTATTGGCATGTACCTGATCTTTTTAGTTGAAAATGTTAATATATTAGTAACATAATTAGTAACTACATCTCCTGCAATTGACGCACCTATTATTTCTAAAATACCAAGTGGTGTTAATTCTGATGTTACAAAAGCAATAACTAGTCCAATTGCAACAGAAATAGGAGTTCCTGCAGTAATGTTTATAGCCCTAGCATTAAATCGATGCAAATCAGGTTCTTCATCATAATTATAATAGTATAAATCACATGGTTTTGTGCCTGGAAACGATCTAAGAGGGACGAAGTGACCATAAAAAGCCGCGCCATCATAATTATTATTTATTTTTGATAAAATATTATCCACACTTTTTTCTTCAAACATTTTTTTTGGCAAATGATAAACTTTGTCATAACTATTAATTTTATTATCAACATTCATATTGTTGAAATTAGAATATTTAACGCTTTTGTAATAAATATCATCATCAGTAATAAGTGATATCTGAGTTAATTCGTGGTTTAAATAAACTTTAATTTCTGTTAAATCTTTATTGTTTATGTATTTTATCTCTACAGAAACAATATTGCCTAAATCATCAGTATACTCTTCATAATAATTATTCAAATTATAATTAGAGCATTTATCATCTAAGTGAAGATTTCTATTCATTGCTAAGCTGTTACTTGATGATACAATAAAAAAAGATAGTGCCAATAAAAACGATATTAATGTTTTGAGTTTTTTCTCTCTTAACATATTCTCATCTCCTTAAAATATTTTTAGTGAACCACTACTGCTTACATAATAATTCACAACTGTATTATATTTTAATTATATATAGTTTTGATTAAAACTATATTAAATTATTGTAAATTTATCTTCCGCCATAAAATTTCATCTTTATTAATCTAGCTAGGCTTGTTGGAACGACTTTTTCGTCCGTGCCAAGTATCATGGTAAGTGCGTGCTGATTAGCTATGCCGTTTTTTGTGAACTGTATTGAGCAGCTGGCGCAATATGTTGTGACCATGCTCTCATAATTTTTAAGTCTATCTAAAAAGGCTTTCGCTATCTCGGGTTCGTCGCGACTTGCAAGTCCGCCTAGACCGCAGCATAAAACATCTTTATAATCGCTCTTAGCGTTTGGCATAAAATATTTTAAATCTTTAAACATCTCTTTATGAACTTTGTCTGGACATGGGTGGTAGATGTGAAACTCATCTTCAAAAACCTTGCCTATGCCTAGCTCGTGAAGCTTTTCATATATTGTTATTACGTTTATGTCTGTGTAATCTTTAAAGAAGTGGTAGCAGTTTGGGCAGCATGTAACGACCCTCTTCACTTTTTTCTTAAGTAAGAGCATTTTGACGTGATCAATATTATTTTGCGCGCGCTCCTTGTCACCGCTCTCAAAGACTGGCTTTCCGCAACAGTCTATTGAGTAGTCACAGCCATCGTCCTTAAATATCTCTATCATCTTCTTTGTTGTTTCTGGAAAAGCTCTTGGAAATGAGCAGCCAAGCCATAATAAATCCTTAGTCTCTTTATTTGAGTTATTTCTGAATTTATAAAGGGACTTCTCGAACTTCATCATTCCGAAGCCCTCATTTTTCCTATGTATTAGTGAGATCTCTCTTCCGTCTAAATCAACGGGACAGACCTCGTAGCATCTACCGCATAAAAAGCATGAGTAGGCTAAGTCGTCTCTATCTGCAAAATCTGCTAAGTCAAGGTCATACTTCGTTAGAAAATCACAGTTTTGTGTGCATAGACTGCAGTCAAGGCAAGTATCTTTAACGTATTTTAAATAATTTTTCTTATCATCTTTCATCTCTATATCTCCTTGTGATCTCTTCTATCGGGTAGCCGAGTAAGAACATGAATTTCAGCTTCTTGTGTATAATTATAGTTTTGAGTATTCCATCGTTTTCAAAGCGTCTCGCATCTGTCGTAACGTATGAGTCTATAGCCTTTATCCTTGTTCCTTCCTTCTTGAGCCTTCTTGACATTTCGTAGTCTTCCATAAGTTGTAGTTCTTTGAACATGCCCATGTCTATGAATTTTTCGCTCCTAAAGGACATAGCTTGGTCGCCATAGGCAATATTATATAGCTTAAGTCTTATATTTGATCTAAAGGCGACGACTTTCATTAAAAATCTTTTGCTAGTAAATTTTATCTTAATGGCTGCGACGCTGTATTTATCAAGAGCCTTATCCATCTTAACTATGGCATCCTTATCTAAATACGAATCTGCATGCAAAAACATTATCTTGTCCTCGCTAGTTTCTTTAAATCCCGTATTCATCTGAACTGAGCGTGATTTTTCGCTGTGAACTATTTCAAATGGGAATTCTTTATTTAGTTTATGAAGTACATCAAGCGTAGCGTCCCCGCCATCGGCATATGCTATATAGACCTTGAAGTCTCCATCTAAGCTATATAAGTGCCTTATGAAGCGCTCTATGCTTTTTTCTTCCTTATATACTGGAACTACTATTGCTATCATTTTTCTTGTTAACGTACTTTGTCAGCAAAATGGAAATAATTACAAGTGCGAGCATGATTAAAACTGCTATCAGAAACTCTTTGGACTTGTAGTCCTTAATTTTGTCACCTAGGTTTAGGTAAACAAGCGTTCCAGGCATTATCCCCAAGAAAGAAACAATTAAATACTTCCAAAAGCTTATATCAGTTAAGGGATAAGCATAATTAAGTATATTGTATGGAATGATTGGCGTAAGCCTAAGTAAAAATAGTCCTGAAGCAATCTTGGCATCTTTGGCAAAATATCTATCGTAAGTCTTTTTGCTCACATGCTTATGAACCAAGGCGCTAACAAAGTCCCTGCCTATGTATCTTGCGATAACAAACATGATAGACATATTTAAAAGCGCTCCTACCATAGTGAGTAAACTTCCCTTCACAAAGCCAAATAAGGCAGCGGCTATAAGTGCAAGGACTGGCACTGGGAAGAAAAATACTGGTAGTATCGCAAAAGCTGCCACGTATAAGACTTCTGAAAGCTCTCTTCGCTCTTCGATAAAGGCCTTGAGTTTTTCCATCGGCACGTACTTTATAACTAGAACAGAGCCTATTATTATGAGTAATAGGCTCAGTATTTTAATTGGATTTATTTGCTTTTTTCTTGTCATTATATATCTTGCCTATCATATAAACTAAGGCACTTAGAGCAACAACAGAAACTATAGATATAAATATAGTTTTTGTAGAGCCAGCTAAATTACCTAAGTACGAGTAAACGATAGTTGCTGGTAGTTGTCCAAGACCTGTTGCAATGAAGAAGTCCCAGAACTTTATAGGTGTTAGACCTGCTGCATAACTAACTATGTCAAATGAAACGAAGGGAAGAAGTCTGCATATAAGTATTGAGTTTTTGCCGTATCTTTCGAAAAATTCGTCAACTTTAGCAAGTCCTGTCTTAGTAACAATCTTTTCAACAGCGTCTCTACCTAGGGTTCTAGCGATATAGAAGCAAAGAGCTGCGCCAGCCATTGATGAAGAGAACGATAGAAGTGCGCCCTTCCACCAGCCAAATACTGCTGCATTTGCTAAAGTGATTAGTAGAGCAGGTATTGGCGCAAGAATCGATTGCAAAATCATTAATATAAATGAAATGATAGCTGCATATACGCCATAGCCTCTGATTAGCTCAACAACAGCGTCAAGATTAAGGCTTCCTAGTTGAGTCACGAAATTTTTCATAGTCGCATTAAAGCTTGGTACTATGAAGTAAAGCAGAACTATGATTAAGATAGCTGCTATTAAAATTATCTTAGATAAGTTTTTCTTCTTCATTATTATTCCTCCAATTATCAAGATTGATTAAGTCATGAAATATTGTCTCATCAAGCTTTATTTTTTTGCCATCTAAGATAATCTCATCCTTACTTAAAAAATACACATTTTTACCAAAGTAATTATATAATAGATCCTCTTTCGTGTCAATATCATCAATGGTTCTAAGGCTCTTAATTAGCGAAGTATTAAAATTTTTAATAGTTTCTTCGAGTATCATTGATTTATTTTTAAAATCTATATTAAGTTTATTAGCTAAATTAATCTTCGACGCGACTAGTGAATAGCCACCGTCAGATGATGGATTAAAAACTATATCGTTTGTATCAAGCGCTGCAAAGGCGGCCTCGATATCTTTTTTGCTAATGTCATAGATGTCAGAGCCAATGAGAGCGACCTTTTCATGAGTTTCGAGTGCCTTGCTTATGGCGAGCTCCATTCTTTGAAAGAGATTTCCCTCAGCTTGCGCCTTGTATGCTTCATTTGCAAGCAGCTCTTTAAGTACATCTACCTTGTCAATAGGCGTCACATGCACTTCTAAATCCCATTTATCAGACTTAAGTTCATTTACAAGCCTTTTAATAAGATTCTTGTGAAATAAAACTATATCTTTCTTGGATAAAAAGTCCTCGAGACGCGTCTTAGTGTGTCCTTCAATAGGTACCCTTGTAAATATAATAAGTAAGTTCTTCATATATATCTCCTTAAACGCAAAAAATGTGTAAAGCGGTATTCGCTTCACACATCTTTTATACCCAATTAATATTTATTTACTTATCTTAATACATTTATTAAATCAAGTGGCGTATCCAAAACAATATCCGCATCCTTCATAAGCATCTCTTTTGTGCCTACCCCGCACGTGACGCCAACAGCAAGCCCAGCTACTTTACCTAGCTCTAGATCTATTAGTGAGTCACCTACAACGGCTACTTCTTTTCTACTTAGTCCAAAGTCTTTACAAAAAGCATCTAATGATGATGGATCTGGTTTATTTGGATAAAAGTCAGCTGCTGCTAAAAAATCTATTTCATCAAAAACTCCAAGCATCTCAAAACTTAGTTTAGCTTGCTTAAAGCTGTCAGCTGTTATGACAGCTACTTTGATATCAAGTTTCTTTAGCGCGTCAAAACACTTTTTAACATCGCACGTCCCCACAATCAATTCTGGATGCTTAGATAAGTAAGCTAAAAAGAAATCACTTATCTCTTTATCAAGAGCTTCTTTACTTTTGTCAACATATTTACTAAATACTTCTGCTAAATCAGCTATAGTGCCTGAGGCAAGTATAGAATTTTCTCTAATGCTGTGGTCTTCATTCACTCCTACCGCCTGTCTTATCTCTAGCTTATCAGCTTCACTAAGCTCATAGTAATCAAAGAGCTCTTCTAAACTAAGCCTCCAAATGTCAGTAAATTTTAAAAGCGTTCCGTCTTTATCAAATATTACGCCCTTAATATTATTTTTCATTTGACATCTTCTCCATCAAATCGCCCCAGACTTTCATCTCGTGCTCCTTAGTCTTTCTATTGAAGAAAATGGGATTAGTGTATCCATAAAGATTGCCATCTTCGTCCCAAACATCTACTCTTATCCAGTGGTAAGCGCTGTCTATTTCAATGCTGAACATCGATTCTTTAGCCTTTTCATCTTTAACGCACTCGCCATCGATTAGCCAAGATATATGAAGAGCTGATGATTGAAAATTGTTTTCGAGTAATTCCGCTCTTAGGCTTGCTCTTCCAGTGAAGTTTTCATTTTCTCTTGCTAAGCCATTGGCACTAAGCTTTATCTCCTTTGATCTAGTCACAGACACTTCTCCAGCCAGCATCGCGTCTTTAAGAGCTTCGGCTGTGTTCTCTTTTGCGTAAACTATGGTTTTTGGGTCTCCTAAAAGCGATGGATGGGCTGAGCCCTCATATTTTTCTTCTGGAAGTAAGTGTGAGTCGCTTCCGCCTATGGATATGACTCTGTAGCCGTCGTTCAATAAGTAGTTCCAGGCTTTTATGGCGTCTTTGATTGCCTTTTTAGATGTCATATAAGTCGGATCGTTGATCACTTCCATAAACGTGATTAAATCAAGCGGAAATGATTTTGCATGAAAGTCCCATGGCGGCATGCATGGATGGTTCACCGAAATCAGTGAGTAGTCCTTTGCCTCTTTGATTATCTTTACAAGCCCTTCTTCGTCTTCAATCTCATATATTGCATGTTCTGCAAATGGCGTTTTTTCTGCAAATAATAAGTTGATGTGACCAAGGCTAGATGTTATCTCTATACCCGGGTAAACTTTTAAGCCCTCATGATTTGGCCATGTGTAGTGATAGACATTGTGATCCGTAGGCACAAAGAAGTCTAGTCCTTGCTTTATCGCAACATCATTATTGGCTTCTCTAGACATTTTACCGTCTGAATATATGGTGTGAGTGTGGAAGTCCGCAGCATAAGAAGTTTTCTTAGGTCCATCGTCCTTCATCTTTATGCTATCATTTAAATTTACTTCATTAAAGCTATTTTCTTCACTATCTAAATCTCCTTCATAAATTTCAAGACTAATATCATCTGCGTCACACATATTTAGAACGCCATATTCAAGACTCCAAACGCCCTTAGCTATATTAGGCTTAAAGCTTTGGCAGCAAGGCGAGCAGCTAGATTGGATAGTAGCTATACGCCTTTCTCCATTTTCTTTCGCAGCTATTATCTGCGCATATAGCTTCTTGTCTGGGCCGAAAACGTAGGCGCTAAAAAACTGTTTGTTATTGCTCCACTTAATTGTTAGGGCCTTGATATCTTTATCAATAGTTAAATTTACTACGTCATAAGCCTTATTTAACTTTATATCTAAGAATTTTTCTCTTTGCATATATACCTCTCATTAAAAAATAAGCGCCTCATATAGAGACGCCCAAATTATAATCTTACTTATTTAGTACTTCATCAAGTGCTTTTTGAGCTACTTTTTGTGCTTCGTCAAGTGCTTCTTTAGCTGGAACGTTTTGTAATTCAACTTTATCTGCAGCTATCTTTAAAGCGTCTATGATTTGTCCCTTAGTTGGGTCTACAAATACTGGTGTAGCTGTAAGTGCTTGTTCATAAGGTACCTTTGCATATGGACTTTCTTCTGTAAACTTCTTGTACTCTTCGATATCCATAGTGCTCTTTCTAACAGGTATATAACCAACCTTCATTGACCACTTAGCAGATATTTCAGGACTTGTGAAGTATGCTATCCATTCATAAGCAGCTTTCTTTTGTTCTTCTGATACAGCTTCTGGCACTAATAAGCTGTGTGCGCCTGCTTGAGCTTTACCATTTTTATCGTGTAATGATGGTTGAGGAATTGAGTCAATCTTTGTAAAATCAAGGTCGCCCTTATCCCCTGATGAACCAGTATAGCTCATTGCAGTACCATTCATAACGTTATCAATAGTTCTGTACCAATACTCCCAGCCTTGTCCGCCTGATTCAATCTTAGTAGTTTTATCGTCAAAAATTTGCTTTCTAACAAAGTCCCAAGCCTCAACCCATTCAGGCGAGTTGATAGTTACTGTCTTACCATCTTCTGACAATACAGTTCCTCCATTGCTATAAGCAATATCTGATAGGTTATCTGGTCCCCACATAACTAGGTGACCCCAGTCAGCTATGCCTTTTTCTTGCATTGTCTTTGATGCTTCAAAAACTTTGTCCCAAGATGAATATACATCTTGAGGATCTAATCCAGCTTTTTCAAGTAAATCTTTTCTATAGTAAATAACTTGAGTTGTGCCATAAGCTGGGAAGGCATATACTTTGCCATCGATTTGATCTGGCTTCATGAATACATCTAGATAATCATCAAGAGGTGTTCTTTCATCGATATATGGTGTTAAGTCAGCCAATAGACCTGCTTCACCCATTTCTTTAATCTTGCTACCGATGAAAACTGCTGGTGCTTGATTAGCTGCTATAGCTGCTTGAACCTTTTGATAAGTTTCGTCGTAGTCAGCTTGTTGAACGCCTGTTACCTTTACCTTGTCTTGTGAATTGTTAAAATCATTAATAATTTCTTCCATAGTTTCTCCAGCTACAGAGCCTAATCCATACCAGAATTGAATTTCAACTGGCTTATCGCTAGCTGTTTCATCTTTCTTTTCTTCGCTCTTTGACTCATTTGCATCAGCGCTTGTAGTCTTATCTCCTTCGTCCATAGCTTCCTTAGCAGCTGGTGAACATGCTGTAAATACTAGTGATAATACTAAAAGTATTACAGCTAAACTTCTTAATTTTTTCATTTTTTTCCTCCTATAATGATAATTTTAGCCTTTTATGCCGTTGTCACTGATGCCTTTGATAAACCACTTTTGTAATACTAAAAATAATATTAATAGCGGAAGTACCGCAATCGCATTAGCTGCCATGAGCATAGGTAGGTTTTGAGTGAAATTTCCTCTTGAATTAAAGAATATATTTAAGCCAACGCTTATTAGATAATTCTTTTTGCTGTTAGTTATAAGTGATGGCCACATGTAGTTATTATACATCGCCACGAACTGAATTAAAGCAGTTGTAAGTATTGTAGACTTTGCTACTGGTACCAAAACTCTCCAAAGTATCTGCCAGTTATTTGCTCCGTCCATCTCAGCCGCTTCGATAAGCTCCTTTGGTATGGATGAAAATGTTTGATAAATCATATATATGGCAAAGACGCTCGCCGCGTTTGATATTACAATGCCAGTTAGTGTATCTATTAAATTCATCTTAGCAAGTATTACATAGCTCGGTACATAAGTCGCCGCAGCTGGCAGCATATACGTCAATAGTATTGCTCCAAATAAAACTTTCTTTCCCTTGAACTTAAAGCGTGACAAGCCATATCCCATGAGTATAGAAGTTAGCATTTGAAGTGCAACTATCGCGATGGATGTGATTATACTGTTAAAAATATATAGGTCAAATGGTGCCTGCTCTAAAACTCCTCTAAAATTTCTTAAGTCAAAGAATTCTGGAGCTAATTTCATCGGCTCTCTGATTATGCTTTCCGCACTCTTAAATGAGTTTGAGAACATCCATAAAAGTGGGAAGAAGGTAATGATACTTACAATTGTAACTATTATTATATTTACTAATTTAATTTGTTTTTTCATCTTTATCACCTATTTGCGAACTTCTTTTGCAAGATAAACATAAGTCCAGCGAGTATACCAGTAATGACGACCATAATCATGGTTACCGTTGTCGCCTTCCCCATGTTGAATTGCTCGAAGGCCATTTGATAGAATAGATAAAGCAGTGTTCTTGTTGATCCTGCTGGGCCGCCACGTGTTAGTACACTGATTTGGTCGTAGGCTTGTATTGAGTTAATTAGGCTTATAACCGCTAAGAACAGTGTTGTCTTTGCTGTCATCGGCATATAGATGTACTTTATCTTTTGCCAAACACTTGAGCCTTCAAGGTCATATGCTTCGAATAAATCCTTTGGTATCTTGCTGATGGCGTCTGCGTAATAAAGCATGCACCAGCCCGATGTCTTCCATACGGTTACTATCATTACAGCGATGAGCGCTGTGTTTGAGTCTGTTAACCAGTTTGGTCCACTTATGCCAAAAATAGCTAGCCCTCTATTGATAAGGCCGATATCTGGTCTAAACATCCAGCTCCATACTATAGACATAGCAACCATCGGTGTAATCCATGGTGCGAATAAAAAGCCTTGTATAAGCTCTTTGCCGCGTCTAATCTTATCTATGAGTATTGCCATCAAAAAACCAAAGATAAGTGTCGGAACTACTGTTCCTAGGCCGAATAACAAAGTATTTTTAAGTGCTTGCCAAAAGGCGTCGCTACTAAGTATGTCCTTGTAGTTTTGTGCGCCAACTACATTAAATGTCGGGCTGATATAGTCCCAATCTGTAAAACTTAGTAAGAAAGACGCTATCATTGGGATGAACCAAAACACCAAAAGCGGTATTAGTGGCAAAACTATATAGACAAGAAAGCCTGAAAAGCTTATACTTTTTATTCCACGAACTCTTTTTGCTTTGCTTTTATCTTTTGCTTTGCTTACTTCTCTACTTAACTCCATCTATTGCCTCCCAGAAAATTCTGTTTTGTGTCTTAGCATCAAATAGCAAGATATTTTCTGTCACAAAAGCAATATGTATCTCACTTTTTGACTCGATATCAAGCTTTGCATCTGCTCTAAGAGTTATCTCGTCTCCATCTAGCTCGCCATGTATATGGTAATCTGCTCCTAATAGCTCTACCATCTTAATCTTTAGTGCAAAGTCATCTTCATTATCAGTAATTCTAATGTGCTCAGGCCTAATGCCCATGATTACATCTTTATTGTCAACATTAGAATAATTTGCAAGAGCCCTTCCTTTGCTATTATAAAGTTTTCCATATCTAATTTTTCCTTTGATAAAGTTCATTGGCGGTGCTCCTAAAAAGCCCGCAACAAAGACATTGCTAGGGTTTTCATAAAGTTCCTTTGGAGTGCCAACTTGTTGAATCACACCATCTTTTAAGCAAACTATCCTTGTCGCCATAGTCATAGCCTCAGTTTGATCGTGAGTTACGTATATAACAGTTGAGCCAAGCTCCCTTTGTAGCTCAACAAGCTCTTCTCTCATGTGTATTCTAAGCTTAGCATCAAGGTTTGATAATGGCTCATCCATTAAAAAGATTTCAGCGTCTCTAACTATGGCCCTGCCTAAAGCTACCCTTTGCTTTTGTCCGCCTGATAGCTCAACCGGCTTTCTCTTTAGATACTCAGTTAAACCAAGCTTTTCGGCAGTTTCTCTAATACTTTTATCTCTAATATCCTTGTCAACGCCACGAATCTTTAGCCCAAAACCAATATTGTCATAAACATTTAAGTGTGGGTACAGAGCATAATTTTGAAAGACCATTGCGTTGCCTCTGTCTTTTGGCGCTACCTCGTTCATTCTCTTGCCGTCGATTAATAGCTCGCCTTCACTAATATCTTCAAGTCCAGCTATCATCCTAAGCGTTGTTGACTTACCACAGCCCGATGGTCCAACAAAGACTATGAACTCTTTGTCTTCTACTTCAAGATTAAAGTCTTTGACAGCGTTATCGATTCCATTCTCATACTTTTTATATACATGTCTTAAAGAAATCTTACTCATACATCCTCCTAAATAATTTTCATGTCTCAATTACTTGTTTATGATACATTAGCTTTGTTAATGTTGTATGTGTAATATGTTAATTGCAAGTAAAGTATTTAATTTTTATTCAATATAATTATACAAAAAAATACCCTCCTTACTCATTCATCAAGTAAAGAGGGTATATATCAATTATTCTTAGCTATATCTTATTAAAAACTAATTATTTAATGCAAACTCAACTATCTTATCAATTGCGTATGCAAAGTCAGCACGACTAACTCCTTTATCAAAGGCGTTTTGTCCTTTTTGACCTACTTCTAACAAGCCTTTTCTAACTACGTCTATAACTGCATCGCGGCTCCATGCTGGTAGATAGCTATATGCGCTATAGTCAACGTCAACAATATTAGGCATATTTATATTATATAGTTTAAGCAGTCCTTCAAGCATAACGGCTAATTCTTGTCTACTTACTTTTTTCATAGGCTTGAATGATCCATCTGGGTATCCGGCTACAATACCATGTGTCATTGCCCACTTGACTGAATTGAAGTACCAGTCTTTCATCATTATATCTTTTGCGCTCATACTTGTGTTTATAAACTTATCTTTTGATATTCTCATGAAGACTGCAGCTACCATGGCTCTTGTAACTGTTGTGTTTGGCATAAACTTATCTTTTTTAATGCCTGCTAAAACGCCTCTTGAAGCAAGATTGATGATAGCATCTCTTCTTCTTTCATTGACTATGTCTGTAAAATTAACTGGCAAGACTTTATCAGCTACTTCTATTGGACTAAGTTTTGTTTTTTCTATAGGTTTTGTATTTGTTTCAATAGTCTTTGTTTCTTCTTTCTTTTCTTCTGTTTTGTCTGTTTTGTCTGTTCTTGGTCTTCTTGGTCTATAGTTATAGTCATCTTTATCAGGTTCATATGGCGGTATAATTATAGTATGGTCATTATCAGGATTTGGCTCTGGATTTGGATTTGGATTTGGATTTGGTTCTATTGTATTTTCTTTAATCAGTACATTGTTTGATGTATAATTTAATGTATATCCGTTAGGAAGGACTCTTTCTAGTTTAATAGTAAATTCTTTATCATAAGCAAAGCTTGCTGAATGATTTTCATCTAAAGCTATATCTTTTCCATCTTGTACAAGTTTTCCTGTGTATTCATCATTGCCACCGCTTGATATACTTATTGTGTCTCCATTTATGCTTGCTGTGAAATTAGCTGGGTCCATGCTGGCTTGCCAAGAAAGTTTTGTATTATTATCTTCTTTGTATGAGTATTCTTGATAAGCAGCTTGATCTTCGCTTGTAAAAGCATCAACTATATCAAGAATTGATTTATCTGCTAAGGATAAACCGCCTTGAACAGCTTCTATAGCAAGTATTTTATCTAGATCTAGTACATTTTTTGCTCCATCTGCTGTAATGTCAAATTTCATAAATTTTAATTTTGTAAGTGTATCTTTTACGCTCTTTCCTATCTTCATATTAATCGCCATTTTGATAAGTGAAGCATCTTTTCCAGACTCACTAGTATCTAATACTTCAACAAGTTCTGGATCGTAATCTAAACCATCTACAAAATTATCGACTACTTCAGAAAGTGGTCCATTAACTTGCCTTAATATATCTCCAAGTGCTCCATCTTTTTCTATCTTATTATATGCTTCTTGAATTTCAGTACTAAGCTTTTCGTTTCCTGCCAAGTGAGAAAGATAAGCATAATTTGCTAAATCTTGAACTGTAACTTTATCGGTTACTTTGGCTTTTAATAGTGGTCCAGCTAGTTTTTTAACATAGCCCTTTAATAAATCTTCGTCTTTTAATTTATTATTAATCTTAGTCAATAGTTCTTCTACCAATTTTGCTAAATTATCTTTTGTAATTGTTACTTTAGCATTAATTTCTCTATCTCTACCCATAAGCTTATAATAAATTTTAGCATTTAGCTTTAATTTGTCGTTATCTTCTATATGTGCTTCAAAAGTATTTCTTTCATCCATTTCTTTAACTTTTTCTGCTAGCATAGGTATTATAACTGGCTCTAAATTATCCCATAAATAAGCACTAAGCTTTTCATGTCTTTTTGCTGGATCAGGTTCGTTCTCAATTAGTCCAGTTATTGATTTACTTAGATCACCCGACAAGTTTTTATAAAGCTCACTTGTAAACAAAGCGCCACTTGCTCCAACAAGTAAGTCTTCGTTAATTACTGATCCTTTTGCAAATTCTGTTAAATCTGTAATATTCTTTTGACTTCCATCTGAATCTGTATAAGTAATATTTTTAATGTAATCAGTTTTTACATCTAAGTCATGTCCTGGATTTTCTGTAGCTATTAAGTTATTTAGCTCAAGATGACGTATAGGACAAGGGTAAGTAACTGTTGAACCTGTTTCTATATCATATATTGTATTTCCGTCTCTACTTACAAGCCTAGCAATATCTTGAGCATGCATGTGGCCAGTGAATACATATGAAACTCCTAAGTCAGCAAAGGCTTCTGCAGGCCTTTTACCATCGTAGCAGTTTTCATTCCATTCATTTAATAAGTACTCTTTAAGTAGTTCAGGTTCTTTTACAAAGTGTGGTATATAGCCGTGGTGGCTTAGTAAAAATACAACGTCGTTTCTCTTTTTAGCTTCTATAACTTGCTTTTTAGCCCATTGATATAGCTTTGCTCCCATAGTACCAGCTGTGATATGAGAGTCTTCACCGTTAGGAGTAACGTCAGCAGTGTTTATGGATGTATCTATGCCTATAACAGTAAGTCCGCTTTTGCCTTCAATTGATCCAGCTAGATCAATATGCTTTGCATATGATGAAGAGCCGTGTCCTTCAGCTACACCTTGATGATTTGCCATATAGCTCTTGTATTCTTCTGAGTTTATATATAGTTCTGCGCCTTCGTATAATGACTTGTACATGCTATTAAACATTGTATGTGTTGTTAGTCCAGCAAGCTCTGCCTTATCAGTATCTGCATTGTATTTTGTAAAGTCATATCCATCGCAGTTATTAATGTCGTGATTACCTGGTATTACAAAGTATGCAGCCTTTTTGCCTTGAGCTTCTCTTCCACTCTTCCAAGCTTCAAGCTTTTCGCTTACATACTTATGAGATTGTACTTCGCCATCCTTAGTTAAGTCACCAGGAATCATTATTATCTCTGAATCATTTACTTCAGCTAATCTTATAGCTTCGTCAAAAATGCCTTGGCTTTGTGTAAACAATTTTCTATCTGCATGCATAGCTCTTGTATAAGCAGGATTATCTGCAATAAGCTCATTCGGCAAGACGTGTATATCTGACATAAGAGATATCTTAACGCTTCCTTTGCTTATTTCTTGTGTAAACTTAATATCTTCTGCGCGATTAACAGCATCAGAGGTGTTGTTAGGATTGCTTTTTAGCTCAGCTACTTCATTAGAAGTTTTTGAACTAGCATCTTCACCATATAAGACTATTACTTCATCAGCATTTTCGCTGATAGTATCGCCGCTATTTAGTACGATAGCTTCATTAGTGCTTTCTGCTATGACTCCATTGAGTGGAGAGATGAACATAAGTATCGACATAAGTAGCAACAATGTTCTTTTAAATAAATTTTTCATTTTTTCCTCCCATAAATAAATATTTCTACGTGCCTTATTCTATGAGATAAATATTATAGGAAGAATATATAGATGTAAAAATAATATAAATTTTTAGAAGATAAATATATTTTTACCATATTTATAAGTACAATTGAATTTTCATTTACTATTTACAAAAAATACCCTCCTTACTCATTCATCAAGTAAAGAGGGTAGATATAATAAAATCTTATTAGTATTAATAAATATTTACATAAAAAAAGAGCGATCACTCGCTCTTTTTCATTCATAGATTAAATACTATTCAGTTACTAAATCGTATTCGTAGTTTTTAACGCCATCAGCGTTAACAACATCTGTGTAACCAGCTGCTAATAGAGCGTCTTGAGCTTCTCCAGATTTTTTACCAGAGTTGCAATATAAAACGATCTTTTTGTCTTTGTCAGCGTCTAGAACTGATGTATCGTTCTTGATGTCATCTAAAGGAATGTTCTTTGCGTCTTTGATGTGACCTGCAGCGTATTCTTCAGCGCTTCTTACGTCAACGATAACGTATTTGCCTTCTTGTTCAGCGTCTGCTTGTAGTGCTACTACTTCATCACCTGTCATAGTTGCTTTTTCTCCTGTTTGAACGCTATCAGCTTGATCTGCTGGAACGCTTTCTGTTCCTTGATCTGCTGGTTTGTCTTCTGCTGGCTTTGAGCAAGCTACTAGTGAAAATGCTAGCACAAGCACTAAAGCTAATGATAATAATTTTTTCATCTGTATTACCTCCTTAAAATTTTACCATAGTTATTATACCACTTTTAAGCGTGATTGTAAATTTTTTTAATCTTATCTTAATAAAATGCTAATAAATACTACTTTAGTAGTATGGTATTTGCTATGCAGCTTACGCCTTCTTCTCTTCCTTCGAAACCTAATTTTTCTGTAGTTGTAGCTTTTATGCTCACTCTGTCTATGCTTAGCTCAAGGTCTTTGGCAATATTTTCTCTCATCTCATCTATATATGGTCTTAGTTTCGGCCTTTGCATAATGACAGTCACGTCTACATTTGAAATGCTGTAGCTCTCTTCCTTAACCATGGCATAGACCCTTCTAAGAAGTACTCTTGAGTCGATATCAAGGTAGTCGTCACTTGTGTCAGGAAAGTGATAGCCTATATCTCCCTTCGCCATAGCACCTAAGATAGCATCCATAATCGCGTGTATAAGGACATCTGCGTCGCTGTGACCCAGTAGTCCCTTCTCGTAATCTATCTTTACTCCGCCAAGTATTAAATCTCTGCCTTCGACCAGTTTATGCACGTCATAGCCATTACCAATTCTGATATCCATTAGAATGCTCCTGTGCTTTTAAGCCTTTGCTTCCAGTTCGTATTGAAGATCTCTGCTATAACTAAGTCTTCTGGCGTAGTGATCTTGATATTGTCGTAGTGGCCTTCAAGCATCTTTACCTCAACTCCAGCAAATTCAACGAGTGCCGAGTCGTCTGTAGCCAAGATATTTTCTTTTATGGCGTGTTCGTAGCCCGTAAGCAAAATTTCTTTCTTAAAGCATTGTGGGCTTTGCGCTTGCCACAAAAGCGACCTCTTTGGCGTATGATGAACTGTGTCGTCTTCGTTAACTGACTTGATTGTGTCCTTAACCTTGACACCTACAACGCAAGCATCGCAGCCAAGAACTGTTTCAACAGCTTTGTTTATAGTTTCAGTTCTAATAAATGGTCTCGCTCCATCGTGTGTTAAGACTATATCAGAATTAATGCTTATGGCTTTGATCCCGTTATATACTGAATCCTGTCTCTCCTTACCGCCTTTAACAATGTTAACGACTTTAGTAAATTTATATCTGTTCACAATTTCTTTTCTTGTGTAATCTATTTCGTCTTCTTTACAGACAATAATTATCTCGTCGATGTACTTTGATCTTTCAAACTTTTCTATGGTATGAGCAAGTATTGGCTTGTCATTTATGCGCAGAAAAGCTTTGTTGACCTTTGAACCCATCCTGTTACTCATGCCTGCAGCAGCAATTATAACTGAGACAAAGTTATTCTCTATCATAAATTTCCTCCAACTATTCTTTAATCTTAGCAAACATCATCTTGCCAGCAGCTGTTTGAAGCACTGTTGTTATCTCGACCTTGAGTTTTTCGCCTATCCTCTTCTTAGCTTCTTCGACAACTATCATCGTGCCATCAGAAAGATAAGCTAGACCTTGGTTCTTTTCCTTACCTGCTCTAACTATCTCAACTACAAGCTCTTCGCTTGGTAATATGACTGGCTTAACCGCATTGGCAAGTTCGTTGATATTAAGGACTTCTATGCCTCTAACTTGGGCAACCTTGTTTAGGTTGTAGTCGTTAGTAAGGACTTTTGCGTCCATCATAGCGGCTAGTTCAAGTATCTTGTCATCAATCTCTTCGACTGTGTCAATCTTTTCGTTTGATATTTCAATATCAACTATCGCTTCGTTTTGCATTTGCTTAAGTATGTCTAGACCTCGTCTACCTCTTTTTCTTCTTTGATCGTCCGCCGAATCAGCTATGTGCTGAAGTTCTTGCAAGACAAAATTAGGTATTACTAAAGTACCTTCAATAAAACCCGAGCTAGCGATGTCTTTAATCCTACCATCTATTATAACAGATGTGTCAAGAATTTTGTACAGATTTGTATCTTTTTTCTTTGATTTTTTTACTGTGCTCTTTTGAGTAAATTTCTCTCCAATATTTGAAATGTCCTTTCTTCTAGTCGTAACTATAATACCAATATATGGAAATAGTATATAGAATATAACGGACAAAACTGGTCCAAGTACTGGTATACCTATGCTCATAGCGAGCTGCGATAGCAAAAATGCTATGACTAGCCCAAGTAATAATCCTGCTAAACCTAAGATAAGGTCCAAGCTTGTGAACCTTCTTAGCTCGATCTCAACCCTGTCACCAACATTAATAAGTCGTGTAAATATAGTATCTGATAATAAATAAAAAATAATTGCAAATAAAATAGATAAAAATACCGATACATAGATACTATAATTATGAAATGTTGGTACAAGGCTGATGGCCAATAAACTTACGCCGTAGCCTGCTGCTCCGCCTATGAGGAGCATGACGACTTTCATAATTTTTTTAAACATTTTTCCTCCTACTCTACTGCCTCGTAGATAATTTTGTCAATTTCTTCGTATGATTTGCCGGAAGAGAGTATCATTTCACTCATCAAAATGTTCTTTGTGTCGTGAAGTATCTTTTTTTCTCCGGTCGAAAGATTTCTCTTATCATCCAAGCTCTTTAGGTTACGATAAACTTTAGCAACTTCGAAGATGTCTCCTTCCTTCAAAATCGCAGTATTATCCCTAACTCTCTTGTTCCAGTTAGTACTCATCTTTGTCGGTTCTTTCTTTAATACTTCAACTACATCTTTTAACTTTTCTTTCTCAATGATTGATCTTATCCCTCTTTTTTCTGCATTTTTAACAGGTATCATAACCTTCATAGCACCTATAGGTATCTTAACAACAAAATACTCTTCACTCTTGCCTAGAATGTTTTTCTTTTCTATGTCGACTATGATGCCCGCTCCATGCATTGGATAACAAACCATATCTCCTACTTCATACATACTTCTCGCCTCCCTTTTCCTTAGATGATAATCTCATACCTATAGTATATTATATCACAGTTCGGCTAAAAAGTAAAGTTTTATGATATCATATTATATAATTTTTGTCAAGCCTTTTATAGATTTTTTTCAAACTTTTAGTGCATCTATTAAGGAAGAGCATTTAATTAGCTCTAGTTTTGTAAACTTTGTCGATAGTTTTGCTTCGCTACTAATTACTGCCCTTTTATAGCCCATGCGTTCGGCTTCTTTAAGTCTTCTCTCAAGCTGAGGCACTTTTTTAAGTTCGCCCGTTAAGGATATATCGGCTATATATACAGTGTCTGAGCGCAATACCTTGTTCACTAGCTGTGAATATATTGCCGCGATTAAAGCAAGGTTTGATGCGTCTTCTTTAAGCTTAAGTCCGCCCATGGACTTGATTACGACGTTTTTATCAAACATATCGACATTTAATCGCTTCTCCATGATTGAAAGCAGTGTATTTAGTTTTTCTCTTGACATATTCTCGCTTATACGCGATGGATATGGTGTATATGACTTCGTTACAAGAGCTTCGACCTCAAGTATAACTGGTCTAGTACCCTCCATATTTACGGTTATGGCACTGCCAGGGAAATTGTTTTCCTTCCTTGACGAAACAAAGTACTCGCTCGGATTGTCGATCGATACAAGGCCCTTCTCTTGCATATTCATAAAACCCATCTCGCCTGTGGCTCCATAACGGTTTTTGCTCGCGACAATGGTTCTTAAGGAATCGTTTTGATAGGTATCCATAACTAGAACGGTATCAACAAGGTGCTCTAGTGTTCTAACGCCTCTTAGTTCATCATCTTTAGTCATTTGACCCACGATAAAAACTATACGAGGCCTTTGTATGTTTTTAGCAAGATTAACTAATTCATAAGCGCACTCAACTGTTTGCGTTGGCGAGGCAGGTCTCGATGGCTTGTACTCATCAAGCTCAACAGTTTGTATCGAGTCAACGACTACCATGTCAGCGTCGACTCTAAGGACTTCTTCCTTAATATTGTCAAGGCTCATGTCGCTTATAATATATAGATCATCTTCGATAGAATCAAGTATCCTGTCTGCCCTTTGCTTGATCTGGCTCTCTGACTCTTCGCCTGAAGCGTATAAGACCTTAAGGCCTTTTTTGCACGCATCGTTCGCTATTTGCAAAAGAAGTGTACTTTTGCCGGCGCCCGGCTTAGCTGTAAGTATTGTGACCGAGTCCTTAACTATGCCCTCGCCCATAACTCTGTTAAACTCTTCGAAGCTTGTCTTGAGCCTATCTGAGTTAGACGAAGTGACAGTTTTTAGCTGCATTGCCTTGCTTCTTACGCTTTTTTCTTTTTTTACTGCTTTTTTCGTATCCTCCAAAACTTCCTTAAGGCTGCCCCAAGAACCACACTCGGGGCATTTGCCTAAGTAGCCGCTGGATTCGTAGCCGCACTCGCTACACTTGTACAAGCTCTTCT
>OBRT01000096.1_pt1 | contig 31290 bp, 28 predicted proteins | sample 1494891 | NCBI WGS metagenome assembly OBRT01 (sample SAMEA3360688, study PRJEB22359) | human gut metagenome | biome: ENVO:urban biome; feature: ENVO:human-associated habitat; material: ENVO:feces | place: Bangladesh | collected 2011 | reverse complement strand
ACAAATCAAGACTTGGAAGACGGTTGCTCTTGCATAAAAGTTCTACCAAAGGTGCATCGTCAGGAATGATAAGCGACTCCAATGCACATTCGTTAGCAACGATATTTTTTACTTCATGGCAATTAGATAAATCCAAATTCTTGAGTTGTTTCATTCGAGAACAATCTACATAAGAAAGATTAGGACACTTGCTAAGGTCTAATTCCTTTAAGAAGTTTTGTGAAGCCACTAAACGAATTAATTTAGTACAATTGGTAAGATTGATTTCTTGAAGCGAATTGCTACCAAAAATCTCTATGTTTTGAAGTTCTGTACTTTTCGAAAAATCAATTTCAGACAAGTAATTATAAGCAGCTTGAAGTACTTCCAGTTGTGGACAACCAGTAATATCAAGTGCTTTTAGCTTGTTTGTCATACAATTTAATTTCGTAATATTACCCTTAATTTTCAAGTCTGGACCTTTTATTTCTGATTTAAATTCGCTAAAATCAGTACCAATCGTATAGCTTACATCGTTTCCGTCGCCCCAGTCAATGGTAATTGGCGTATTAGGTTCTTTTGCAGCAAGTGCAAAACTCATCTCTCCAGAGGCTTGAACTGTAGTCATTGACACCTCGCTGGTGCGTTCATTGGTAACAACTGTGCCACAAGATTGCAGTACAGACGATAACTGAAGTTGTCCGTTACATGGGTCTACAATAGCGGCAACAATGCGATATTTGTTGGCTTCAAAATTATCTATCGTGAAAACATCAGACTTAAAATTGTATGTATTATCATCATTTACCTTCAATTCGTAACCCTCAACAGGACTAATCATCTTTATAAACTTGTTGTAAACCGCACCTTCAGGAATATTTACTTTTTCGTTTTCATCAGGTTCGGGGATAGGATTGTTTTCAACAAGATACACATTCATGCGCAATCCCTTCGTGTTTTGAATAGAAGAAATAGTACCATTTACTTTGCAAACAAACTTTCCATCACCCACTGACGATACCGATGGTGTCATTTGAGCAAAGCCCGGTCCATAGAAAGGACGAGAAAGCAAAAACTCATATATGTCGGTTTGCACATCGCTGATTCTCATTGCAGGCGTATAAATTGACAAATCTCTTAATTCTTCATGATTGTTTAATGACCCATAGGGCGACATCAAATTTCTATCTACCATTACTCGTGGCATAGCACTAATCTTATACTTTGCAGCAAGTTCGTTTTCACTCGGTGTTGCTGTAAACTTCTTTTCTCCAGCCTTGCTCACAAATGTTATAAATTCGTAGCGATTAGGTTGGCGAGTTCTGTATTTCATCATCGAAATACTGGTTACCAATCCACGATAACGATTGAAAGCCTCCTTGTCAGTAGGGTCAATGAAAGTTTCAACTACATGAGTTGGACGGCGATAAGTTGCATCAATATAGTATTTTCTAAATGGTCTGACGTATGTTTTTAAGTCTACATCAATACCATTTAGCTTTGACGGCTTTATATAAATAAGGTGTGGTTCGGTGTCTTTCGGGGTATGGAAAGTAATAAACCCTACTCCATCACGCATTTTTTCTCCCGGTAAAAGTTGAATATCGTTACGAGTTTTGCGCTGCAAAGTAGAACGGTCGTTGTCGAACCAATATTCAAACTCCATGGTATTAATTGCAGTTTTTGAAAAATTATCGATATAAAAGGCATAAAAAATAGGCTCATCGGGCGTATTATTAGGTTGAGGGAAAAAGTTAGAACCATAGAAATCATCAAAAACAACGCCTTCAAATTCAGGTGGTAATTTACCTTCCGAGGCTTTCACTTCTTGCTTTTGAAGCGGTTTTACTACTTTTTTCATAACTTGCGCCATGCTTGATGTGCTGCATAAGCATGCTGTCAGAACGAAACTCATTAGACGTAAATGTTTTTTCTTCATTGTTTGTTAGATTGTTGTGAATATTTTAGGAGCTACTTTGTTTAGGTTTGGCAACTGGCTCCTATCGTTGCGGCTTTATATGCTTTTAAATTATTTTTTTCAATTCTGTTATGGCAAATATAATTAATATTTTTATTATTTTAAAAAAATACACAGAATTATTACTTTAAAGTGTATTTTTATTACAAGTATCGCTTATTTATTTACAATATATACATTTTAAAAAATAAAAGTATATAAGAAACGATTACTATCTCTTCTTCATAATATTTCAAAAAAAGCGCACTATTATTAGAGTTTTTTATTCAAAATTATTGCTGTCCAATAAAAAAATGAAAGCTCTACCCTCCCCTTATCCATCGGTATTACAGACATTTTTTCTTCCAGGGGCTTGTTCATCGATTTCAAACTGTAATCGTTATAAATGTGGCTATTTTGAATAACCTGCAAACTTTTATAATCCTTATTTTGATATGTGACAGAATTGCCGTATATTTGCAATGAATTAAGAAAGAAATAATGCAAGAAACAAGACAAAACCGCATAGCGCGCTTGCTTCAAAAGGAGTTGGCAAGCATTTTTCAAAGTCAAACTCGTGCCATGCACGGAGTGTTGGTAAGTGTAACACGAGCCAAAGTTAGCCCCGATTTGGGCATCTGTACCGCTTATTTAAGTATATTTCCATCGGAAAAAGGTGAGGAATTATTAGAAAATATCAATAAAAACGAAAAGTCTATCCGCTTTGAATTGGGACAACGCGTACACAATCAATTGCGCATTATTCCAGAATTACGATTTTTTATTGACGATTCGCTCGACTATATTGAGCGCATCGACGAGTTGTTGAAGAAGTAATGAACTTTCCGTTTTACATCGCTCGCCGCTATTTGTTCTCTAAAAAGAGTACGCACGCAATCAATGTTATCAGTTTGATTTCAGTGATTGGCGTTGCCGTAGCCACTATGGCGCTTGTCGTTGTATTAAGCGGATTCAATGGATTCTCCGACTTAGTAGCTTCGTTTTTCACCAATTTTGACCCACAAATCAAGGTTGAGGCTGCGAAAGGAAAAGCCATTGCTGCTGACAATCCTACGTTGGCAAAAATAAAAAAACTACCTTTTGTGGCAGTATCTACCGAGTGTGTAACCGACCAAGCGTTGGCTACTTATCACGGAAAACAAGTTATGGTAACTATAAAAGGGGTAGAAAATAACTTCGACTCGCTTACCAATATTCGTGAAACCCTCTTTGGAGATGGCGATTTCCGCCTGCAAGTAGCCAATTTGGAATACGGAGTGTTGGGCATTGGTGTAGCCCAGCAACTCAATACGTCAGTCCATTGGGACGACTTCTTGCGCATCTATGCTCCACAACGCAAAGGACAATACGACGCATCGAACCCTACCAACGCTTTTGTAGCCGACTCTTTGGTGTCGCCAGGAGTCGTTTTCCAAGTAAAACAAAGTAAATATGATAATAATTTTATCGTTACTTCCATAGGTTTTGCACGCCGAATTTTTAACCGACAAGGTGAGATTACATCGTTAGAATTAAGGCTAAAAGCAGGCGTAGATATAGGGAAGGCAAAGGCTGGTATAGAGCAACTTGCGGGAAAAGACTTTGTTGTAAAAGATAGATACGAGCAACAAGCCGACACATTCAATATCATGCGCATTGAGAAACTCTTTGCTTATGGCTTCCTAACCTTTATTTTGATGGTGGCTTGCTTTAATATTATCGGTTCGCTTTCCATGCTGATAATTGATAAAAAGCAAGATGTTATCACGCTGAGAAACCTTGGAGCAACCGAAAAACAAATCAATCAAGTTTTCCTTTTCGAGGGTAGAATGATATCAGTTGCGGGGGCTATAATCGGAATAGGATTGGGATTACTCTTGTGTTGGCTTCAACAAACTTACGGACTCGTAAAATTGGGCAACCAAGCAGGCAATTTTGTTGTCAATGCCTATCCTATTAGCGTTCATTTTTGGGATATAATCGGCATTTTTGCAACTGTAATCATCGTGGGTTGGCTATCGGTTTGGTATCCAGTACGCTACATGAGTAAACGCTTAACACAATAAGATAGGTTAAGCGTGAAAGTATTTTTACACGCAAAAAACGTTTCTTTTATCGCTACATTAGAACAGTTTTCAATTGATAATTGTTCTAAATTCGTGTGTTTATAAATTATTTTTTCGCTTTCTTTTTACACTTTTGTAAAACATTGAATACCAGAGTGTTACGAATAAGTTATTATTTTAGTTTTCAAAACCTATTGTTTCGCACCTCAAAACAATAGGTTTTTCGGCTTAAAAGAGCCTGTTTTGACATGCAAAAGAGTGGGTGTAGCGTGTGGACGTATATGGATTGTTCTATTTTTCTGTAACATCGGCAATTCGTTTTATTTTGTTCTGAAAAAATAAAGCGTTGGCATGAGCAACGGAAAAGAATAAGAACATCGTATGAGGTCAAAAAGACTAAAAAACAAGCGAGTATTAATTTTATTTTTGAACTTACTTTACTAAACAAACTTAAAATTAGACGGATTTTCCATATTTTACATAATTAAGTATCAAAAACGGAGAATATCTAAAGAATTCTATTTAAATTTGCAGACAAATTGTATAATTACACTCAATGAGAAATAAGATATATTCCCTTGTAGCATTTATGGCTGCAACACTCGCGCTTACTGGTTGCATGAAGAACGAGGAACTTGACAACAAAGACGCTTATAACGGTACAGCTATTGTTAGCTTTACAATTGACAAGGTGAAAGTGGCACGCGATACTGTCAATAGCGCAGGCAAAGACACCACCATTTGGGTAAGCTACAAGGCTAAAAATCATAAATTTTATATAGACCAATTGAACGGAACAATTTACAATCCCGACTCATTGCCTTGTGGAACAAAGGTGAATGCAATGTTGGTCAAGTTTGTAACCAAACGCCGTGAAATGATAACGATTAAGGCATTGGAAGATGCAACCGAAAAGGAAGTTGTTAAGGACGATTCTATTGATTTTTCAAAGCCACGTACTGTTTATGTATATTCGGAAAATCATCAATTTCATCGTGCCTATACCATAACGGTAAATGTACACAAACAAGTGGGAAATCATTTTGCATGGAAGGCTTTAAACACCAGTGCTGAGTTGGCAACATTGGAAGATACGAAGGCTTTCAGTTTCAATGGTAACATTTATGTATTCGGAAAGAAGGGTACACAAACGATTGGTTATTATACAAAAGAAAATGACGGCAACAATTGGACAAAGCTTTCTCAAGCGTTTTCTGTTGATGCTTACAAGAATATCGCACTCAGAAAGAACGAAATCTTTATTTTAGACAATGGACAAATAAAGCGTTCTACTGACGGACAAGCATGGCAAACAATGGGTACAGCTGCGCTAAAACAATTGGTGGCAGCAAGTAGAATAGAACTTTTCGCTCTCTCTACTAACAATACCCTTATGAATTCGAAAGACAACGGTCAAACATGGACAAGCGAAGAATTGGACGATGATGCAACAAAATTGCCTGTTTCGAACATCAATTCCATAACTTTGCCAATGACAACCAATCCTGGTATCGACAGAGTGTTGCTCGTTGGGACAGCAGCAAACGCTTCGTTTGCAACCACATGGGCAAAACTTTCTGATTCAGAGCGACCAAACGATGTTTACAAATGGTCGTTTAACAACTCGGGAGCAAGTTCAACGTTCTCACTTCCAAACTATAACCACCTTACAATTGTGAATTACAACAACCAAATTTTGGGACTCGGACTCACTAATGGGAAGTTTGCACAGATGATGGAAAGTAACGATGGCGGTATTATTTGGAAGAGAAATTTGTCTTATACTTATCCAACAGGAACGCCAGCAGCTACATTTGCTGCCACAGTTGACGGACAACAATATGTTTGGATAATTAGTGGTGGACAAGTTTGGAAGGGAAAACTCAATAGTATGAGTTGGACACAAAACCAGACTTCGTACGGCAATTAAATAAAAGCACTGCAATAGAACTGGGAAACAAAAAATTTGCAGGAGCAATAAAACAGAAAAGAAAATGAAACGTATCCTTTTTTACATGATGTTTTTCGTAATGTCTGCACCTATTATGGCGCAAGATGGCGAAGAATATAGAATGGAATTAGGTGCGGGTGCAGGCATTATGGGTTACTTGGGCGACTTTAATGGGTCGCTAACCAAAGACTTACAGCCTATGGGGTCGGCAATTATACGTTATGCGTTCAACCCTTATATGAGCTTAAAGTTCAATGCTTCGTATGGAAAAGTCAAAGGAAAATCAAGTGATGTAAAAACTTATTATCCTAAATTTGCAGAAACTCCCTACGAATTTAACAATACATTGGTGGACGTTGGCGTAACCTACGAATATAATTTTTGGCCTTATGGTACAGGAAGTGAATACAGAGGCGCACAAAGATTAGTGCCTTTCATCTTTGGAGGAATAGGCGCAACTTATGTAAGCATAAAGAATGGCGACAAGAAATCGGCTTTCTCAGCTAATCTCCCAATCGGTTTGGGTGTGAAATACAAAATGGGTGAGCGAATGAATGTGGGCGTTGAATGGGCAATGCACTTTTGTTTGTCTGACGAATTAGATGGGCAAAAAGACCCATACGATATAAAAAGTAGTGGATTATTCAAGAATACAGATTGTTATTCCACTTTGCAATTCACGTTTACCTATAGTTTCATGGCAAAATGCCGCACTTGTCATAACGACGATGAGTAGGTTTTTCGCCAAAATAGTAATATAAAAATTGACAAATTATAATCTTCCCAAAACAATGGCAGAAGAATTAGATATAACTCGCATACCCGAACACATTGCAATCATTATGGACGGCAATGGTCGTTGGGCTATGGAACGCAATAAACCACGCTCGTTTGGACACCAAGCAGGCGTTGAAACAGTGCGTAAAATAACAGCAGAGTGTACAAGATTAGGGGTAAAAAACCTCACGTTATACACATTCTCAACCGAAAATTGGAATCGGCCTACCGATGAAGTAACGGCATTAATGGGACTCGTTTTCACCTCGCTTGAAGACGAAATCTTTATGAAAAATAATGTTCGTTTCCAAGTAATCGGAGATATAAAACGCCTTCCTTTTGAAGTGCAACAGCGACTTCAAGAAACGATGGAGCATACGGCGAAGAACGATGCCATGACCATGACAATAGCATTGAGCTATTCTGCACGCTGGGAAATTACAGAAGCAACAAAGCAAATAGCACAAAAGGTGGGGAAAGGAGAAATAAAATTGGAAGAAATCACAGAAGATACAATTAGTAAATATCTGTGTACCAACTTTATGGCTGACCCTGATTTATTGATAAGAACGGGCGGTGAATATCGCATTTCCAATTATCTTTTGTGGCAATTAGCTTACTCCGAACTTTATTTCTGTGATACCTATTGGCCTGATTTCGACGAAAAAGACCTATATAAAGCTATTGTCGATTATCAAGGAAGGCAACGCCGATTTGGTAAAACAGAAAAACAAATAGAAACAGAACAAGAACAAAAATAAGAAAAGCAATATAAATGAGTAATACAAAGAAAGTCTTAATACTCTTAGCGGTTATATTTTGCTTCAGCTTAAACATTAAAGCACAGCAAAAAATAGTAAAGCCTACCATTTCGTATGCAGGCAATCCTACCACTTATAAGTTAGCTGGTTTAGCTGTTTCAGGGGTGGAAGGCTATGAAGACTATGTGCTTACAAGCATTTCCGGATTATCAATTGGACAAGATATAGATATTCCTGGACAAGCAATCTCTAATGCAGTGAAGCGTTATTGGAAGCATGGATTGTTCTCAGATGTATCCATTTCGGTCGATTCTCTTGTTGCTGATAAAGCTTATTTGCACATTTATTTGCAAGCACGTCCACGCATTTCTACCATCAACTACGTTGGATTGAAGAAAGCCGAGCGCGAGGATATGGACAATAAGTTAGGAATTATGAAGGGAGGACAGATTACTCCGAACATGATAGACCGTGCTAAATTGCTTGCAAAGAAATATTTTGAAGAAAAAGGTTACAAAGACGCAGAGGTGTTTATACGCCAACGCGACGATGTAACAGCCAAAAATCAAGTTATTCTTGATATAGAAGTTGATAAGAAAGAAAAGAAAAAAGTCCGCAATATTATTATAGAAGCTAATAAAGGATTGAGCGACAAACAAATAAAAGGTTCACTTTTTTCCAAAGGAGCATTCAAGAAGACCAGTGAAGCAGGTAAACTTGGAAATATCTTTAAGTCAAAGAAATTTACTCCAGAACGTTGGGAAGAGGACAAAAAGAACCTTATTGAAAAGTATTACGAGCATGGTTATCGTGATGCAACCATTGTCAAAGATAGCGTTTGGAATGTAGACCCAAAGCATGTAAACGTATATGTGAAGGTCGATGAAGGCAAAAAATATTATATCCGCAATATCAATTGGGTTGGTAATACGGTTTATCCTACCGATTATTTGAACAATTTGCTCGATATGAAAAAGGGCGATGTGTACAACCAAAAGTTTATGAACAAACGCTTAATTGAAGACGAATCGTCAGTAGGTAACCAATATTGGGATCACGGATATTTGTTCTACAATCTGCAACCTACCGAAGTAAACATCGTTGGCGACTCTATCGACCTTGAAATGCGTATTTATGAAGGTCAGCAAGCCCGTGTGAAACGTGTTCGAATCAATGGTAACGACCGCATTTACGAAAATGTTGTACGCCGTGAATTACGTACAAAGCCAGGCGATTTATTCTCGAAAGCAGCTTTAACACGTACTGCTCGCGACTTAGCATCTATGGGACACTTCGACCCAGAGTCGGTTTCTCCAGTGCCAAAACCAAACTACGAGGACGGTACAGTGGATATTGATTGGAATTTAAAGCAAAAGTCTAACGACCAAGTCGAGCTTTCTTTGGGTTGGGGACAAACAGGTGTTATTGGAAAAGTCGGGTTGAAACTCAACAATTTTTCTATGGCAAACCTATTCAGAAAGAACAAAGAACATCGTGGATTTATGCCTATTGGTGATGGCGAAACGATGGCATTAAGCGCACAAACCAATGGTAAATATTACCAATCTTATAACCTTCAATACGGAACAAACTGGTTTGGTGGAAAGCGTCCTGTGCAGTTTACAATGGGTTTGAACTACTCTAAGCAGACCGATGTTAATAGCAGCTATTACAACCAAAACTACATGAACAATTATTACAATTACATGTACGGCGCTGGAAATTATAATTACAACAATTACGAGAATTATCTTGACCCTGACAAGTATATCCGATTGATTGGTGCATACGTGGGTTGGGGTAAGCGTTTAAGTTGGCCAGATGACTATTTCCAACTCTCTGTTCAGCTTTCTTACCAACGTTACATGTTGAAAAACTGGCGTTATTTCATCATGACCAATGGTACTGCCAACAACTTGAACCTTAGTGTGTCAATCAATCGTACCTCAACCGATAACCAACTCTTCCCTCGTTTTGGTTCAGAATTTAGTGCATCATTGACCATTACGCCACCTTGGTCAAAGTTTGACAAGAAGGATTACAAGAATTTGGCTACCGATAGATACTCTTCAACCTATCAAGACGAGCAGCAAGAGAAATTCCGTTGGGTAGAATACCACAAGTGGAAGTTTAAGGCACGCACCTTTACTGCCCTCACACAAGGTCAAAAATGTTTGGTTTTGATGACTCGCGTAGAATTTGGATTGCTCGGTAGTTTCAATAAATACAAGAAGAGTCCGTTCGAAACTTTCTATATGGGTGGTGATGGTATGAGTGGTTACTCAACAGGATATGCTCAAGAAACCATTGGCTTGCGTGGTTACGAAAATGGTCAGCTCACTCCTCGTAGTGGTGAAGCGTATGCCTACGACCGTTTTTCTCTCGAACTCCGTTATCCATTCCTTTTAGGTAATACAACCATCTATGGTCTTGGATTCGTTGAAGCAGGTAATGCGTGGGCAGATACCAAGAAGTTTAATCCATTCGACATGAAGCGTTCAGCTGGTGTGGGTGTCCGTATCTTCCTCCCAATGGTAGGTATGATGGGTATCGACTGGGCTTACGGCTTTGACACAGTCTATGGTAAAAAGGGTGGAAGCCAATTCCACTTTGTACTCGGACAAGAGTTCTAATCGATTCAAAACAAAAGTTTTAGTTTGTACCTCAATAAATAAACATAGAGAGAATTGATATGAAAAAATTAATAACATTATGCTTGGTAGCGGTCTTTGCAATGGCTGCCCATGCGCAAAAGTTTGCTTTGCTCGATATGGAGTACATTTTAAGCAATGTACCTGCCTATGAGCGTGCCAACGAGCAGTTAAATCAAGTAAGTAAGAAGTGGCAAGCCGAGGTAGAAGCCCTCAATACAGAGGCTGCTACCATGTATAAAAATTATCAGAACGAAGTCGTTTTCCTTTCTCAAGACCAAAAAAAGAAGAAGCAAGAAGCCATTATGGCAAAAGAAAAGCAGGCTGCTGACTTGAAACGCAAATACTTTGGTCCGGAAGGCGAGTTGTTTAAGAAGCGCACAAGCCTTATTTCGCCTATCCAAGACGAAATATACAATGCGGTAAAAGACATTGCCGACCAACGTGGTTACAGCCTTGTTGTCGACCGTTCCAGTGCAACCGCAGGTATTATCTATGGTTCGCCAAAGATTGATATTAGCAACGAAGTGTTGCAAAAGTTAGGTTATGGCAATCAATAACCCATTCTTTTCATCGGCGAAAGTCCATGTTTAGAACTCCAAAATCGTAATTATAAACAATAAAAAATAAGAAGTAAAATGAAAAAGCTAATTTTAATGTTGATGCTCTGTGCTCCAATGACAATGTTCGCACAGAAATTTGGTCATCTTGACTCACAAGCACTCTTGCAATCATTGCCAGAAGCCATGACTGTTCAAAAGGAACTCGAAGGAAAAGGCAAGGAATATGAAAAGCAACTTACCGATATGCAAACAGAATTGCAACGCAAAGCTGAAGAATACGATAAGACAAAGAGTACAATGAATGCTACAAAGCAAGCTGAAACAGAGAAAATGCTTCAGGACATGTACACCAAGGTTCAACAAACTGCACAAGATAACCAAAAGGCTTTTAATGAATTACAACAACAAAAGCTCGGCCCTGTTCTTGACAAGGTACGCAAAGCTATCGAAGCAGTAGCAAAATCAGGCAATTATGTTTACATTATGGAAAAGGCAGCAGGTCAGCCTCTCTATGTAAACGAAGCTATCAGCAAGGATATTACTGCTGAAGTGAAGGCTCAACTTGCTAAGATGAAATAAAAAACAAGTTGTGGCGAGCCTTAAAGGCTTTCCATATCGTCAAATAAAGCGGGTGTCTTTGCCCCGTTATCTACTCCATGCCCTTCTAAAGGAAATGGAAAAGGGTGAGGTTACCGCAAGAATAATCTTGTTGCGGTAACCTTTTTTGTTGATAATAACAGCGAAAAAAAGATAATTTATGATGAAAAAATATTTTCTATTTCTGCTTTTTGCCGCCCTACCGCTATGGGTTAGTGCGCAAACACCTATTAAATTTGCTTATTTCAACTACACCGAAGTGTTGAAAATGATGCCCGAATATGGTGTGGCAATGCGTAATATGGCTGACCTTCGTGCCAAATTCGATGCAGAAACCAAGCGTTCTGAAAACGATTTTCATGCCAAATATGAAGAATTTTTAGAAGGTCAACACAACTTTGCGCCCTCTATTTTGAAGAAACGTCAAGCCGAATTGCAAGAGATGATGGATAAGAATATCGCTTTTAAGAAGGAGTCTGACCGTCTATTACAGCAAGCCGAGAAAGATGCTTTTGCCCCTGCACACGCTCGTTTGAAGCGAGTTCTTGCCGAAATGGGACATGAAAGAGGTTACGCTTTCATTCTCAATGCCGATAATAATGCGCTACCTTACGTCAATAACATGGTGGGCGAAGACATTACGGAGGCGTTAAAAACGGTTATAAAGTAATTATTTATGGATTTTACGCTATCACAATCAGCAGGTCCGATAGGGGTTTTCGATTCTGGATATGGTGGTCTTACCATTCTGAAAGGCATACGCGAGCAGCTGCCACAATACGATTACATTTACCTTGGCGACAATGCTCGTGCGCCCTATGGTTCGCGTTCGTTCGATATTGTTTATCAATTCACACTGCAAGCCGTCAAAAAATTGTTCAGCATGGGTTGTCAGTTGGTTATCTTAGGGTGCAATACCGCTTCCGCAAAGGCTCTGCGTACCATTCAGAAAAACGATTTACCCAACATAGACCCACGCCGCCGTGTTTTAGGAGTCATACGACCAACAGCTGAAATCGTGGGAAAACTCACTGAAAGCAAGCACATTGGCATTTTGGCAACTCCTGGAACGATAAAGAGCGAAAGCTATAACATGGAAATTAAGAAGCTATGGGGCAATGTTGAAGTTACGGGTGAGGCTTGTCCGCTATGGGTTCCCATTGTTGAAAACAACGAGGCCGAAGGTGAGGGGGCTGATTATTTTGTGAAAAAGCGTATTGACCATCTCTTGCAAACCGACCCAAAAATCGATACATTAATTCTCGGTTGCACGCATTATCCTATCCTTTTGCCCAAAATTAAGCAATATGTTCCCGAGGGAATCCGCATCATTTCGCAAGGCGAATATGTGGCAAGCAGTTTGAAAGACTATCTTTCTCGCCACAAGGATATGGACAATCTTTGTACAAAGCAAGGCTCTGTGCGCTATTTTACAACCGAAAATGCTGACAAATTCAAGGAAACAGCTCGCATTTTCCTACAAGAAAATATGGAGGTTCATCGCCTAAAATTAGAGTAAACATAAGAAAATCGTAGCGTTGAAAAACTAAAAACGGCACGGAGTTGGCAGCAAAAAATGGTAAGCTACCGACTTCGTGTTATTTTTTGCACTTATTTTTCAGTTGCATAAAGTCGCTATAATGCGCTTGTCCAGCTCGTCTACCAATTTTTATCATGTCGGCAATGGCTTCCGAACTGAAACTTGTTACCCCATAATCATTTAAATTGGGGTTGATATAGATGTCGGCTTGCTTTCTATTCTCGTTGTATTTAACAATATCGGGGCGTTCAACCAACCATTTTACAATGCCGCCTAAGCCTTTCAAAAAACTCAATGGCGCACTAAAATCATCGTGTTTCGTTTGCGTTAAGTCCACTGCAATGACAATATCTGCCCCCATTTCTCTTACCACATCAACAGGAAGGTTGTTTATCATGCCACCATCGAACAGCACAAGCGAGTCTGAAACCACAGGTTTGAATGCCCCTGGAATCGCCATACTGGCACGCATGTTTCGCGCAAGACTATCGTCTGAAAGCAAAACTTGTGCTTGTTGCTTCATATCGAACGCCACACAGCGAAACGGAATGGGTGTTATGGTTCTGTTTTTCTGCTTGTATAAAGGTGCATTTGCTACCAACGAATCCAAAAAATTATATACTTTATCGCCATGCAAAACACCCAATCCGTGTGTCTTTTTACCTTCATTTTTTCGTTTTCTGATAGGAAATCCGAATAAATAAGTTATGCCATCTTCTTCTTTTATAATGCGTTTCGATAGCGTCTTATCCCTATCGGTCAACAAAGCCAGCCAATCTTGTGAACGAAACAAGGTGTCTAAATCGTCTGCCCGATAACCAACACTATACAAACCGCCCACAATGCTGCCGATACTCGTGCCTGCAATGTAGTCAATTGGTATTCCTGCATGCTCAATTTCGTGCAAAACACCCACTTCAGTAGCCCCTTTTGCACCGCCACCGCCTAAAACCAATCCTATTTTAGGGCGTTGCGCCATGGTCGAAAGCACCACAGCGAAGAATAGAATGTATGTGAAAAACAATCGCTTCATGCTGCAAATATACTGTTTTTCAATAACATACCCCTCATAAATTGCTTTTTAAAAACTTATTTATCCTACTTTCGCAACTCGTTTTCTGCTTGTTTGAATTAAAAACCAAGTTTAGAAGAATAGAACAATCCTTGCTAATGTTTCACGCTATCGTCTGTTTTTTCTCAAAAACCTACGCTTTTTCAGTTCAAAACAGCCACTATTGCGCTTCAATATAGGCTCTTTTGCATTGCAAAATAGGCTCTTTTGAAAAGCAGGAAACTGATATTTTTTATTCGTTTGATAATCAATGAATTACAAAAAATACAAATTTCTTTATCGTGAAACAATTCGTTTTATGGAATTTAGAACAATTTTTGCAATTTCAAAAGATGAATTGCGACCTTTATTCCGAGATGGAAACTATCTCGAAAGTTATGGTTTCGCAGCTGCCGTTGCTATCTTCTTGATGTAATCGTCAAAGTTTGCATCATTGATTCGGTTCCAAACATCGCCTAACAAGGCTACTCCGCCAAAGCCATAACGCTGAATTGGAACGATATTTTCGGCTGTTATTCCCCCTAAAGCAACGACTTTCTCGTCAATAATGCCTTGCTTTTGGGCGGTCAAAAGGGTTTGTGGCGTGAACGATGAGGCGTATCCTTGTTTGGAAATGCTATCGAAAATAGGACTGAGAAAGACGTAATCGCACAAGGATTTGTAGGTTTTCACTTCCTCAAACGTGTGGCACGAGCGAGAAACAGAACCTTTAAAACCTTTGGGTAGCACGCTATTGCGCCGATTAAGATGCAAGCCGTAGAGCAAAAAGCGAGCCGAAAGTTCGAAATTATCGTGCAGCACCAAACGTGTATGATACTCCACAGGAATGGCTTTGATAAGGTTTTCCACAGCTTCGGCAGCGGCTTCAGGTTTCCGAATATGCACCAAATCAACACCCAAGCGGAGCAATTTCGCTATTATCGTTGCTTCGTTGGGAATGAAAGTGGGTTCGGTTATAACAATAAAACGCATCTATCTTACTTTCATAATAAGTTTATTATCAACAAAAAGGGACTATCGTGAGCGTGAAAAAAGAATAAAAAAAAGTGGAAACTACTGCTTTTTGCAGCAATTTCCACCTAAATTATATTTTATTTCAACCGGTTGATGATAGCCTCAGCCACCTTTTTACCCGAAAGAAGCATACCCCCAAAGATTGGTCCCATGCGTGGTGTGCCGCCAACAGCTGATGAAGCCATACCGCAAACATAAAGTCCTGGGTATATTTCCTTTGTTCCTTCCACCACTTGGCGTTCGCCTTCAGCTACATCGAGCGAGCGTTCACCAATCACATCACCCGTTGCCGTATTGAGTTTGATGCCGTTTTTGCGTGCAACAACCTGACACATTTCGCTGTCATGACCTGTTCCGTCTATGACAAACTTTGCCATAATATTCAATGGGTCAACGTGTAAACCTTCGCGAAGTACAGGAGTCCAGTTCACAACCACACCACTTACTACGTTATTCTTAAACACTACGTCTTCCACAGAGTAGCAATTGAAAATGGTTGCACCTGCATGGGTCGCCTTATAGAGCAAAGCTGACGTACTTTCTACCGAGTCGGCAGTATACAAACCGTCTTCGTATAGCTCATAATTGATGTCGAAATCCTTGATAATGCTCAATGCTTCTTCTTGTATAACCAATTGATTGAACATCATAGCACCGCCCCACATGCCACCGCCTGGCGATAGTTTGCGGTCGAAGATTGCTACATTCAATCCTGCTTTTGCCATGTAATAGGCTGCTGCAATGCCCGAAGGACCGCCGCCAACAATGGCAACATCGAGTTCGAGACACTTTTCCATTTTAGCAAAATAGGTGCTAATAATTCCTTTTGATACTTGTTTTTCTATCATAATATTGTTGATTTTAGTTATTTTTCTTTTCTTCTTCGTTGCAATCGCAATCCTCTAAGGTTTGACTTATGCGCATCGCACAGAAGTTAGGACCACACATGGTGCAATATTTTCCACCCACTTTGTTCGATGTCTTCCAATATTCTAATGCTTTTTCTGGGTCGAGCGCAAGGTTAAACTGGTCTTTCCAACGAAACTCATAGCGTGCTTTGCTCAAAGCGTTGTCTCTTATGGCAGCACCAGGGTGTCCCTTTGCCAAGTCGGCAGCGTGGGCAGCAATCTTGTAAGTAATTACTCCTTCACGCACATCGTCCTTGTTTGGAAGCGCAAGATGTTCTTTCGGTGTTACATAACAAATCATGGCTGTGCCGTACCAACTAATCATTGCTGCTCCAATGGCACTTGTAATATGGTCGTAAGCAGGTGCAATATCAGTTACGAGAGGGCCTAAAGTATAGAAAGGAGCGCCGTGGCACTTCTCTATTTGTCTGTCCATATTCTCACGAATCTTGTGCATTGGTACGTGTCCAGGACCTTCGATAAAGGCTTGAACATTCTTTTCCCATGCACGTTCTACGAGTTCTCCCATCGTGTCGAGTTCGGCAAATTGTGCAGCATCGTTGGCATCGTAGGTTGAACCAGGGCGCAAACCGTCGCCAAGTGATATGGCTACATCGTATTTGGCACAAATATCGCAAATATCATCGAAGTGGCTGTAAAGGAAACTTTCCTCGTTGTGTACTTGACACCACTTAGAAATGATGCTACCACCACGGCTTACCATACCCGTAAGGCGACCATTGGCAAGATGAACGTTCTTCAAACGGATTCCGCAATGTATGGTAAAATAATCGACACCCTGCTCGCATTGTTCTAAAAGCGTGTCTCTAAATATTTCCCAAGTAAGGTCTTCTGCCTTGCCGTTTACTTTTTCGAAGGCTTGATACATTGGAACAGTGCCAACAGGTACTGGGCAGTTGCGTAAAATCCACTCTCTTGTTTCGTGAATGTTGCTACCTGTCGATAAATCCATCAAGGTATCGCCACCCCATTTGCAGCTCCATACCGCTTTTTCTACCTCCTCTTCAATGCTTGAATTTTCGTGTGAGTTACCAATATTGGTATTTATTTTCACGCAAAAGTTCGTTCCTATAATCATAGGTTCGCTCTCTGGGTGGTTGATATTAGCAGGTATTACGGCACGTCCTGCGGCAACTTCGCTGCGCACAAACTCTGGTGTAATGTGTGTTTTAATGCCCAATGCCTCGCAATTCATGTTCTCACGAATGGCTACATATTCCATTTCTTCGGTTACGATGCCCTTTTTTGCGTAATACATCTGTGTGCCTTTGCGATTTTCAATCCATGGTTGGCGCAATTTTGGCAATCCTTTTTCCAAATCAATTTCAATGTTTGGGTCGCTGTAAGGACCACTTGTGTCGTAAACAATAACAGGTTCGTTGGGACATTCTGTGCGCTTTCTGTTTTCGGTTGTAATGGTTGGTGTTAAGTTGATACGGCGCATTCCTACACGAAGGTTCGGATATTTCACACCTTTCATGTAAATTTTCTCCGAATCTGGATAGGAAATTTTGATGTCGTTCTTCATAATCATTTATATTTTAATTAGTTTTTCCATTTCTTCTTTAGGGTTTTCAGCATTCAAAACAGCCCCACTTATTGCAATTCCGCTTACTCCTATGCCCAACAAATCGGGTATATCATCGTGCAAAATGCCCCCTATGGCGATGAGTGGGATTTGTATCTGGGCGTCTTTCATTTGGTTTAATAAAGTTTCATAGCCTTTTAAACCAAGCACGGGAGCAAGATTTTGCTTTGTAGTGGTGTATCTGAAAGGTCCACACCCAATGTAATTAGCCCCTTGAGTTGCCAATCGCTGAATATCGGCAAAGGTATTGGCAGTGCCACCAATGATTTTCTCATGTCCAAGTAGGGTTCTTGCTTCATCGACAGGCATGTCGTTTTTACCCAAATGTACCCCATCAGCACCGAGTTCGTGAACCAAATGCACACGGTCGTCCAACAAAAACGTTGCGTGATAGTTGCGACAGAGCGCAGCAACTTGGCGACCCACGCTTAAAAACTGCTCATCGGTAGCATTTTTCATGCGCAACTGCACCCATTTACACCCTCCACGGAGTGCCAATTCTGTGCCTTCTATGTAGCCAAATCTTTCGTTTTCGTGCGTAATGAATTGTATGTTTGTCATTGCTTGATTAGTTTTTCAGGATTATAAAAGTGGTTTACTGCTCCGTGTCCACTGCCAATTTCTACGTCAGCACCTTCTTTTAAAGCGTTTGAAACATAGTTTTTTGCCATTGCAACCGCCTCTTCCAATTGTAAGCCACGGGCTAAGAGAGCCGTAATCGCCGACGAAAGTGTGCAACCAGTGCCGTGTGTGTTGCGTGTTTCAATGCTTTTGGCTTTGAAAACCATAGGTTCACTGCCGTTAGAGAAATACAATCGGTCGGTTTTCATGCTTCCTTCCACATGCCCACCTTTTATTAATAGGGCGTTGCAACCGCGTTTTAAAATTCGCATTGCTGCTTCATCAATGTCTGAAACCGATGTGATTGGCATTCCAGCCAACACCTCTGCTTCTGGAATGTTGGGCGTTAGCAAGGTAGCAAGGGGTAAAAGTTGCTGGCAAAAAGTATGAACCGCACTATCGTCCATGAGCTTATTGCCCGAAGTAGAAACCATAACAGGGTCTATAATCAGCGGAATATCGCTTACTTCGGATAAGGTTTTGGCAATACTTTCCATATTTTCAGCACTCCCCACCATACCTATTTTAATAGCATTGGGGCGCAAATCGGTCAATACAGCTCGTAGTTGAGCCTCAACAACCGAAGGATTAATGTTTTGAATATCGAAAACTTGCTTTGTGTTTTGTGCGGTAACTGCCGTTATCACCGATGAAGCGTAGCAGCCTAAAGCCGACATTGTTTTAATATCAGCCTGTATTCCAGCTCCACCGCCACTATCGGAACCTGCAATGGTCAAAGTTTTTACATAGTGCATCATGCGTCCTTAAAGTAACAAACATTACTTTCGAACGACCGAACAACAAGGGGGAATACACCAAAAACGGATAGATAAACGCAAATTCTATATTCGCACTTCCTACGGCAGCATTATCTGCATCAGGTTATACGGGTATAATCTCAGCTCACCCAAATAAGGTGGCACCCCTTTTTCGGTTAATCCGAAAGTTTATCTGCATGCAAAGGTACTATTTTAAAAAGATTTTAGATGATAGAATAAGTTAAAAGGCGTTAAGTTATACTTTTCTCTTGTCGTTTTAATAATTCAGGTCATCGTGCCAACAATACCATAAAAAACTTGTACCTTTGCAGCAATATTCAACAAACCGCTTGTCGGGAATGATGAACGAAAGAAAATGAACGCAAAAGTTAAAGGTTTTATAGCTGGCATATTGGCAGCAGTGTTTTATGGAACGAACCCTTTGGGGGCTTTACCGCTTTATGCTCATGGCATAACTTCGGGTAATGTGCTGTTTTATCGTTACGGTTTGGCTACCTTCATGTTTGCTATATGGGTGGCTTTTTCGGGCGAAACCTTTAAAATAAAACGTGGACACGCCATAAAGCTCTCGGTTTTGGGTTCGTTTGTGGGTATCTCGTCCGTCCTATTATTCCTTAGTTTCTATTACATGAATGCAGGTGTGGCATCGACCATTCTTTTCTCCTACCCCATTATGACAGCTGTTTTAATGGTAGTTTTCTATCACGAACATATCAAATGGGCAACGGCTCTGTCCATTCTTCTTGCTGTCTCTGGAATTGGTCTACTCTATCGTGGCGATGGCGGTACAACTTTGAGTGCTATGGGCATATTGTTGGTCTTAGGTTCATCATTGCTTTATGCGCTCTATATTGTCTATGTGAACCAATTTAAGATAGAAATGTCGCCTATCAAATACACGCTTTGGATAACTTTATTTGCGTGGATTTCCATTGTGGGGTATATGATTTTTGTGGGCGACCCGATTGTCATGCTTGACGAAACCGAAGAATGGCTCTATGCCCTACAATTAGCGTTATTCCCAACACTACTTTCGCTTTATTGCATAAACATTTCCATTCGCTCCATTGGTAGTACAACCTCGTCAATACTTGGTGCTTTAGAGCCTGTTACAGCAGTCGTCATCAGTACTTTCGTCTTTGGCGAAGCCTTTACCCTCCGCCTTGCCATTGGTATTGTGATGATTTTGTCATCCGTTCTGCTCATCATCTTAAAGAAATAGAAACGCTTTGAAAAACGAAATAGGCTCTTTTGAACTTCAAAATAGGCTCTTTTGAACTTCAAAACAGGCTCTTTTGAAAAGTGGGAAACTGACGCTTTTAATTCGTTTGTTAATCAACAAATTTAAAAAACACAAGTTTCCTTATCGTGAAACAATCCGCTTTGCGGAATTTAGGACAATTTTTGTAAGTCGAAAATTGCTTGTTTTGAATTTCAAAATTGCCAATGTAGCAGTCGGTTGAACCATCGTTTTGTGGCTTATCGTGCAAAATTCTCATTATTTTATAGTATCTTTGCCCCATAAAAGATAAGTATGGATATTCAAGAATATGAAATAATGGCACCTGTTGGCTCGCGCGAAAGTCTTGCAGCAGCTATTCAGGCGGGTGCTGGCTCAATCTATTTTGGCATTGGGCAGCTTAATATGCGTTCCCATTCGGCGAACCATTTCACGATAGAGGATTTAAAAGAAATAGCAGAAACCTGCAACGAACGTGGTATTAAAACCTATCTAACTGTGAACACGGTGATTTACGGCGAGGATATTAACACGATGCACGAGATAATTGATGCGGCTAAGGCTGCCAATATTACTGCTGCCATTGTCAGCGACGTGGCTGTTATGGTTTATTGTCGTCAGGTTGGCTTGGAAGTTCACCTTTCTACGCAGCTCAATATATCCAACATTGAGGCATTAAAATTCTACGCTCAATTTGCCGATGTGGCTGTTTTGGCACGCGAATTAAACATGGAGCAGGTGGCAGAAATCTATCGTCAGATTGAAGAACAAGACATTCGAGGTCCTCGTGGCGAATTGGTGCGCATTGAAATGTTCTGCCACGGTGCATTCTGCATGGCCATTTCGGGCAAATGTTACATGAGTTTACACGATTCAAACCGCTCGGCTAATCGTGGGCAATGCACTCAAATTTGTCGTCGTTCTTACACCGTTACCGACAACGAAACAGGCAATCAGCTCGAAATCGATAATAAATACATCATGAGTCCGAAGGATTTAAAGACCATTCGCTTCGTAGACAGAATGATGAAATCGGGTGTTCGGGTGTTTAAAATCGAAGGTAGAGCGCGTGGACCAGAGTATGTTTATGAAGTTATCACTTGTTATAAGGAAGCCATTCAGAGCGTTTTGGACGGCACTTTCACCGAAGAGAAGAAAGACAAGTGGGACGAACGCCTTTCAACCGTGTTCAATCGTGGCTTTTGGGACGGCTATTATCAAGGACAACGCTTAGGCGAATGGACAAAAAACTATGGCAACAAGGCTACTGAAAAGAAAGTTTTGGTGGGTAAAGTGATGAAATATTTTTCAAAACTTGGCGTTGCTGAAATTGCAGTTGAGGCTTCGGAAGTGGAAAAGAACCAATCGATGCTCATCACAGGGCCTACAACAGGTATCATGAAGTTTGATGCCAGCGAAATACGCTACGATTTAAACCCCGTAGACAAAGCCGAAAAGGGTTGGCGCGTATCTATCCCAGTTCCCGATAAGGTGCGTCCGAACGACAAAGTTTATAAGCTTGTGAAAACAAATATTGAACAATAAACGAATAAAACCGATATAATCATGATTGAATTACGACAAATAGCAAAGCTGTTTCTACGATTGACAGTTGCTGTATCTATGCTTTCAGCCGTTGCCGACCGCTTCGGGCTATGGGCAAAGGAACTTTGTATGTGGGGCAATATGGATAAATTCATCGCCTATACACAAACATTAATCCCTTATATTCCAGCTAATTATGTTGTATATTTGGCATGGACAGCTACCGTTCTTGAAGTTTTACTTCCTATTTGTTTGCTCCTCGGACTTAAATTGCGTTGGACTGCTTCGCTTTCAGGCCTGATGATACTCACTTTTGCCCTCGCTATGGCAACATCATTGGGTATCAAAGCACCAATAGACTATTCTGCTTTCACTGCTTCGGCAGCTGCTTTTGGCATCTTAGCTTGTGGAAATGGCTTTTGGGAAATGGACAATTTGTTTGGGAATAAACGCAGCAGCAGTCGTCGTATTCAAATGATTGGTTAAAAATATTAGGTGGGTTATAAAAATTACCACCGTAAAGAAACATAATTAAATCATGGGTTACGTTTTGTTTTCCCTTTGTTTTCTTTTTGGCTCAAATCGCCAATTCGTTCGGTTGCATAGCCCGCTATGCGCCCTTACTCATTGACATTTTGTTCACAAAAAAGAAAACCAAATTAAAACAAAGCTAATTTTTAGAACCCACCTATCAAAAATGACAATAAACGAAATACAAGACGAAATCATTGAAGAGTTTTCAGAGTTTTCAGAGTGGATGGATAAATACCAAATGCTCATCGATTTGGGCAATGATTTGGACGCTTTGAGTGCTGAACATAAGAACGAACAAAACCTTATCGAAGGTTGTCAGAGTCGTGTGTGGCTGCAATGCGACATGAAAGACGGCAATTTGGTCTTTACAGCCGACTCCGATGCACTCATTACAAAGGGAATTATCGCACTTTTAATACGTGTTGTGAGCAATCATACACCGAAAGAAATTCTCGATACCGACCTCTATTTCATTGAGCGCATAGGGCTTCACCAACATCTTTCCCCTACGCGCAGCAACGGATTACTCTCAATGGTAAAACGCATCAAGGCATACGCCTTAGCATTTAGTGTGAAAGAAGCGTGAGAAAGCTACGCACCATAGAAATGAACCGTCTCTCGCTTGAGGAATTTAAGCAGAGTCGAAAGATGCCACTCATCGTTGTGCTTGACGATGTGCGCTCTTTGCACAATGTGGGCAGTGTGTTCCGCTCGTCTGATGCCTTTCGTGTCGAAGCCATTTACCTATGTGGTATCACTGCAACGCCCCCAAATGCTGAAATCCACAAGACGGCTTTAGGTGCTGAAGATTCAGTCGATTGGCAATATTTTCCTACTACTGAAGAAGCCATTGAGCAGCTAAAAGCCAATGGTTATTACGTTTATAGTGTGGAGCAAGTGGAGGGTTCAACAAAATTGCAAACGCTTTCGCAACAAGTAGCCCCCATAACAAACGAACAAACCAGCGAAAAACGTTACGCAGTAGTATTGGGTAACGAAGTAAAAGGTGTAAAACAATCGGTCGTAGACCTAAGCGACAACTGCCTCGAAATACCACAATTTGGCACCAAACACTCGCTCAACGTCAGCGTAACCGCTGGTATCGTCATTTGGGAGTTTGCTCATACACTCCTGTTGGAGTAATATTTTACACAAAAATAGGCTTCTCAAATTAAAGGCTGGTTCTATAAATTAGCCTAAAAACAGCACAACAACATAAAAACATTTACCCCTTGAAAAATCATTAAGACTTTTCAAGGGGTAAATGTTTGAATTGAATATTGAATTTATTTCTAATACACTTCTCAATGTTCACTTATTTGAAAACAATGAAAATGTATTAGTTGCCTATAAATTAGCGTTTTCATTTAATATCAGTTGGCCATGGTGCCTCTAAATCCCAACCATATTTTTTACCATCTGTTACTTCTAACATAGGCCAATCTTCCTTGGTAATAGCCTTACTTTCCACTTCTTCTTCTAACTTATCATCTAAGTTACAGAAGAAATCTATGCCTGTTAATTCTTCGAGTTTATCAATGGTGATAGCATAATCACCCCAATGCTTTTTACCCTTGCAATACTTTTTACTCTTAGTATGTTTTGTAATAAAGGCCACAGCCTTCCATTTATCACCTTTCTTACAGAGGAAAGCCATATAAAAATAACGTGCTATAGGTAATTTACATAGTTTCTTTACTACTGTTCCTTTCGTTATTTCTTCTCCAATATGATATTCTAAATTTTCTTCTGAAATTATATTCTTTTTATCAATAGTTGCTCCACGTACTACGAAAAGAGTATCTCTAAAATCATCAACATTAAGATATTTTCTTACAAACTCTTCAAGATTTTTCCAAATCATAGTATTGTGATTATGATATTGAGGCTGAATATTTGACAGATAGAAGGTTTGTTCTTGTTGTATTTTAGTTACTTGCTTGTCATTGTTAGGGCAGAGATGTCCTTTGTCAAATCCTGTTCCTTTAAATTCCTCCTCATGCGTTCTGTATTGTTTCTCTAATTTAGGGTCTTCAGGAAATTTGCCTGGACGACTAAAATTATTTTTAATAGAGTTTCCTGCGCACATATAATACGCAGTCCAGTGGTTGCTGCGCAAATCGTTATCCCACTCAATGTTCAAATTAGGGTACTTCTTCCCCTTCAATTCGTATTCATGATAAATAACCTGCATATTCTTAGCTGAATCGAGGCGAGGATACTCTAAACGATAAGCGTAACGATGTGCTTCAGTATCGACAATGTTACGATTAACATTACCAGAAGTATTCTCTGTTTTAGATGTTTTTTCTGGATATGTGATTGATTTCCACTGTGATGCAAGATAGTCCACAGATTTCTTTGGAGTACTTTTCAGATAAACCTTTACACCAAAATCGCCAATCTTTACTATCGAATCTATTTCAGAATTAAGGTATGTTTTCGTTTCACCATTCTTTAACTGAATGGTAAGTTTAGTGTTGATATTTTTTTCTTTACGGTTAGCGTTCTGACCTTGAACATTTTGTAAAACCACCGAAAGAATGGCTATTAATAATATACGTATTTTCATTTTTAAATATGATGTTTATATTAGAATATGTTTCCTTTTTAAACGATGTTGCAATTGTTGTCCCCTGCTGACAAATGCTATTTTAAAGAATTTGTCAGTAGGTTACGCTCATCGTTTATTTAATAATATATTTCTTTCCGTTCACGATATAAATACCCTTAGGAAGATTGTTTGTTGAGTTGCCAAGATATTTACCATCGATAGTGTAAACACGAAGTGTCGTAGCGATTGGTTGGTGAGGGGTTTCAACAATTCCTGCAGATGTACCTTCAAGCAAAAGCTTTTCGATAGTAGATCCAGCTTTAGCCATAAAGTAAGCATGAGTTGTTTTGATGGTAGCTTTATTCTCGGTATTAGCCTTTAATAGGTTACCATTTTTGTCCATAGTGAATTGGTTACCATCGGTAGACATTGGGTTAATTCCATACGTTCCTACTATCTTATGAGTTGCATCTCCTGCGGTCAAATCACCTTTTGGTTCAAGCGTAATGTTCTTTGCTGCAATATTTACTTTGTCTTCGTTCACCTTTATTACATAAGGAACACCAGCTTTTATCTCATTTGCTTTCTTGAAACACATTGTATTTCCGTCCATATGGTCGAACTCACGGATAGAAGCATTGTTGATAGTTGCGTTGAAAGGTAGGCAAAGTGTAGTCCATTCGCCTGAAATAAACTCACGGTCAAGGCGAATATTAACATTATTCTTTGTACTTGGAACTGATTTATATGGCTTATTCTCGCTCACAACGTAAGTCAATGGTTTGTAATCATCGGCAGTTACGGCGTGAAGTAGCAACTTTTCGTTGTTTTCAAGGGTTATAACGCCTGCTAAATCAACCAAAGCACCATCGTAAATCATATTTTTCACAACTTCTTTAGTAGCTTCAGACAAAGTCAATTCAGTGTTGTCATCTGCATTTAGCGTATAGTTTCCATTCTCACCTTTTACGCTAACAAGTTGTATATTGACCCATTCGCCAACATGTTTTTTAGCTTCGGCAGCTGTACAATTCTTTGGTTCTGTTTTAATTTCGGTTACAGGATTGGCAATAAGTAGGCTGTCAGCATTGGTTTCAGTGGTTGCTTGCAATGTAGTAACTCCGTTAATGGTCGTTTTCATGCCACGTATCCAGCCAGCTACATGCTGATTGTGTGCAAAATTTGTAGTGAATTTTTCAGCTACGACCTTGCTAATGGCTACGGCATGATTATCATCTTGAAGATAGACAATATCGTTTTCTGCTAAAATAACACGAGCGTTTTCTTCAGGCTTAATCAATAATCGAACCTTGGTATTATCGGTCTGCTCCTTCAACTTAGCTATTCCTTCGATAGTTGGTACAGCAACTTCTTCACCATCTGGGTGAGGATTTGGATTTGGGTCAGGTTGAGTGCCTTCTTCAGCATATACAATAACGTCATCAAGGAAGAACATTTTACCCTTTACACTTGAAAAAACGATAGTAAGTTCGCCTGTTACCTCAGTGTTGAATGGCAAAGTGAAGTCTATATATTTCTCTTTTTCAAGTTCTTCGGTCTTAGTGAAAATAGTTTTTTCACTAGATTTTACTGTAACAATCACTTTACTATCAGTTTGTTTGCCAAATGCAGCAGCTTTAAAAGTCAGCTTATTGGCTTTTGTTACATTCGAAATTGATGCTGTGGCAGTACCAATCTTTTTCCCTATACCCACTTTAATGCATTTATTTGCAGAACTGCAAGTTTTAAATTTCCAAACATCTTGATTATCTGTCGTTATCTCTTTAGTTGTTCTTGTAGGCTTACTCCAATTCCCTTCTACACCACCTTCGCCTTTAGTGGTATTAAATCTTTCAGTAAACACAGGTTTTTGTGCCATCACTGCGCCACTCCATAGCAGCAACAAGGTGAGCATCAATGTTAGTTTTAATTTTTTGTTCATTATTTTGTAGATTTTATTAAGACCATATCCCTTTGTAGGGACATTAGTCCGTCATGTTTTTTATAATATCTATACTATTTGTTTCTAATTTTCTTTAGGAGCATCTCCATTAAACACCGATTTATTCCGAGCAACGTCCACTTTACATCCTACTATTTCGACATTTTTAGAATTTTGTCTAATTAGTTTTCTTGATAATAACCTTTGCCCAAAATTAAGGTACCGCCATTTCAGCCACTCAATCAATGCTTTAAAGCATATTGGACTTCAATTAACGACACCTTTAAAATCGACTTTCAGCTATACTGTGAGTATAGCTTGCGTGATGAATATTCGTTTTTTTTTATTAGTTTGTACTTTTTTTGTAACGTATGATACCTTCGTTAATGTGATTACGACTCACAACGCAATACCATCTTTAAATATAAGACGAGCATGCCAAGGACTTCATACCATCATGCTATTAACAGATTACTTTAAGTTATTGTTTAGCCATAGGTAAGGTTTTTTCAGCCCCTAACCATACTTCGATTACAAAAGTATAATATATTTTTCAGTTTTACAAATATTTCTTTCAGTTTTACGGATATTATTCTATATCTTTCTTGAAGTGTAAGTCAATTGGGTAATATGCCTATTTTTTAATTCAAAGCAGACTCTTTTTATTTCAAAAGTGGGTGATAAAGGTTTTCGAAAAATGCGAATTACAAAAATTATCGCTCTGCCCAATCGCCACGGTCAAGGTTTCGATAGCCAATTGCTTCGGCAATATGGTGGACTTTCACCTTTTCAGAATCGTCTAAATCGGCAATGGTGCGTGCTACTTTTAAGATTCTATTATAGGCTCGAGCCGATAATTTTAAACGTTCCATCGCTGAACGGAGCAATTCTAAGGATTGTTCATCGGGTTCAGCAAACTCGTGTATCATGCGTTCCGACATCTGTGCATTGCAGTGAATATTGGGATAATCCTTAAAACGAGCCGTTTGTAAAGCACGAGCCTTTAATACTCGTTCCCGAATGACGGCACTTGCTTCGCCCGATTTTGCTTGTGAGAGGTCTTTAAATGGTAAAGGTGCTATCTCGCATTGTATGTCAATTCGGTCAAGAAGTGGTCCTGAAATCTTGGAAAGGTAACGTTGTATTTGCCCAGGAGTACAGACACAATGGTGGGTAACATCACCGTAATAGCCACAAGGACAGGGATTCATGGAAGCCACAAACATGAAACTGCATGGGTAAGTTACGGTGTATTTGGCACGAGAAATGGTTATCGCGCGGTCTTCCAAGGGTTGTCGCAATACTTCAAGGGTGTGTTTATTAAATTCAGGCAACTCATCGCAAAACAAAACTCCATTGTGTGCCAATGTAATTTCGCCTGGCATAGGGTTTGCACCACCTCCTACTAAAGCCACTTCGGATATAGTATGGTGCGGACTACGGAAGGGACGTTGCGTAATTAGCCCCATATTTTTCTGTAATTTTCCTGCCACTGAATGGATTTGAGTGGTCTCTAAACTTTCTGAAAGTGCCAAAGGCGGAAGGATAGAAGGTAGGCGTTTCGCCATCATACTCTTTCCACTGCCCGGTGGACCAATCATAATGACATTGTGAGAACCTGCTGCTGCTACTTCTAAAGCACGCTTAACATTCTCTTGTCCACGCACATCTGCAAAGTCAAGGTCGGAGGTATATTGATTTTCGTAGAACTCTTTTCGGGTATCCACCACGCATGGAGCTTGTTCGTAAGCATCGTTTAAGAAGCTAATAACCTCGCCAATATTGTTCATGCCGTACACTTCCAAAGTATCAACTACGGCAGCTTCGTGTTCATTAGCTTTCGGAACAATGAGTCCTTTAAACTTTTCGGCTCGTGCTTTTATGGCAATGGGCAGCGCACCCTTTATGGGTTGAAGGGTTCCGTCAAGGCTCAATTCGCCCACCAGCATGTACTTTGCAAGATGATTAGTTTGTATTTTTTCGTTTGCAGCAAGGATTGCTATGGCAAGCGGAAGGTCAAAATTGGTTCCTTCCTTACGCAAATCAGCAGGCGCAAGGTTTGCTGTGATGTCTGCAACAGGAAATTTATAGCCATTATTGAGCAATGCTGCTGCAATACGGTCGTGGCTTTCTTTCACTGCAACATCGGCAAGTCCTGTGAGGTGGTACATAATTCCCCTCGTAATGCTGACTTCAACGGTAACGGTATTCACTTCTAATCCATTGACAGCAGCACAATATGTTTTTACAAGCATTATAAATCGAGCTTTATAAGTCTTTGTCTTAGCGTATTAGAGGTTACCCGTCGGTCGGTAATTTGTCCGTTTACAATTTTATAATTGTCGGGTATTGACGTAAGACCCAATGTTTTTACAAGTTTACTTTCCAACATTTCTCCGTCGCAAATGGTTGGAATGGTGATGTTATTATCGGTCAAATATTTCTTTACTTCCTTGTAAGAAGGGTCTAAACAAATGGAAATTGCTTTCACATAACCTTTCTGATACAAGGTGTTTAAGGTATTTAGTGCGTCTTTACTATCTTCGTTCCAACTGCTCCATGTAAGAATATAGCTTTCTTTTCCTAATAAATTGGCATTTGTTAGCATGTTTCCATTGACATCTTTGGCAGTAAATTTAGGCATTTTTTTTCCCTTATTCCCTTGTTGAAGGGCAGTAATTTGCATTGCTAACCTATTCAATGAACCATTTTTCGGTTGTTCTTTCAGCATTAACGCAATCAATTCGGCAGCCTGTTTATAGCTTCCTCCGTTGGCAGCCACTAAGTATTTTTCGGTAAGGAACACGCTTACAGGCGATTCTGGGTGGTCTTTCACAAACTGAATGGCATACTTTTCTTGTTCAGGAGGCGATGCTGTAGCCACCTGTTGGCGGAATTGTGTCATGAGTTCATTATCGTCTGTGCCTTTCACTTCCATTTCTTTTAAGTGTGAAGCATCGGCTTTTATTTCGACAGAGCCTCCTGGTTCAGAAAAAATAGCGTGGGTTGAGAAGTTTGGGAAAACAATGATTAAGGTGCCATTGTATTGAGATGGGATTTCGTAAGTAAAGCGACCACCTTCAATCTTTATGGTATCAAGCCCCTCGATAGCCCCATCGGGACTATAAACATAGAGTTCGCCTTGATTAATGTGCAGCAATCTGCCGTCAATTTTAAAATATCCGCTGCGCCCACCGCACGAAACCAATAGTAAAGATAGTAAGAAAAAATAAACTATTTGCTTCATAAGTGGGAAGTTTATAGGGTGTATAAATGAGAAAAAGCAATCGAAACAAACTGCTCCTTCTTGCTTTTCTAACATGTAAGCATGAGCCTACGTTTCATAAGTGCCGCGAGCGGGACTCGAACCCGCACAGCCATTACTGGCCAAGGGATTTTAAGTCCCTCGTGTCTACCAATTCCACCATTGCGGCAAACCGAGTGCAAAGATAAGGTTAAATATCGAATTGAACAAAATAATCGATATTTTTTTGTAACTTACGTTGCATTTTTCTCTAAAATCGGGACTAAAACCTTTAATACACTTGCAAAATACCATTAGGACCGCCACTTTGCGCTCTATAACGGGACATAGACTTACCCGAATTGCCCGAAACGATATTGCCGCCTGTATTCAAATTGTAGGTACGCTTGCAGTTTTTACACGTTGCAATGCCTGCTCCGTTTACGCTAAGTTCATAGGAAATAATGGGTATACTACTGGGATTAAAGCAGTTTGGACATTGCAAATCGAACGCAAAGAAGCGTGCAGGATTGTCAAGGTTGCCATATCCCACGATGATGCCATTGTTTAATCCAACTCTGCGCTGACTATTCAAGCGTTCATCAATGGCATTAAAACGTTTTTCGGAGCTTAAACCTTGATTGTTTTTAAACTCAAAATAATATAAACTATTCTTGTATAAGGGTTTAATGGTTGTAAAAACGCCTGGCGAAAGTGGACTCATTGCCGAAGCGAGTGTGGGGTCTAAATGCACACTATTGTCGATTGTGAGGTTGCAATGATAGTCGCTGTACTCAAAATCGATGTTATCGTTACAAGCTGCGAGGGTAACGATAGCTAATAAAGCCAATGTTTTGGGGATAAAACGTTTCATTCTTCTTCGTTGATAATTCCTTCTTCTATGAGTTCTTCCTTGTATTCTTGCGCTGCATTTTTTCCGTTTTTCGTTTCAATCGCTATGATTGGCTGCAAAATTCGGTCTACAAATTCAGGAAAAATAGGGCAAGGACAGGTTTCAATAAAGTCTTTCACTTCGTTTAAATCGGGCATTTCCTCGTAAGATTTCTCGCTCCATGTTTGCACTTTTTCTGCCCTATGTGTCTGCTCTGCTTGCATTAATCCGCCCAAAGGACACGATAAAAATATCTGATAATAGTCTTTTAATATTTCTTTCATCATTGTTTACAATCTTTTTATTTCGATATAAGATTGTAAAGATAGGAATACTTTTTCAAACGCGGCTCTTTTTTATTACTGTTTTGCAGTTTTTCAGTTATATAAACCTTACGAAGAAGCCCACCGCCATTGGTTTTAGCGATGGGATTCAGTGATTTCATTCGTATGGAATCATTGCTAACGCATCGGCTATCTTTTCAATACCTTCTT
>OBRT01000095.1_pt1 | contig 31319 bp, 27 predicted proteins | sample 1494891 | NCBI WGS metagenome assembly OBRT01 (sample SAMEA3360688, study PRJEB22359) | human gut metagenome | biome: ENVO:urban biome; feature: ENVO:human-associated habitat; material: ENVO:feces | place: Bangladesh | collected 2011 | reverse complement strand
TTCTTAAATACTCTCTAAGTTTTTCTCTTTTATCATCACTCAAATTTTAGCCTTTTGTTGTTATCTTGATGAAACTTCTTAAAAATAGTGTCTTTAAGCAACATTTTGATAAAGTCTTTTGACTCCATTTAAAACTCCTTATAGCTAATCTGTATAAATTTAACTTTCTTTTTTACTTCAATATTTTGAAATTTAAAATATTTTATAATCTCATAATATTCTTTTTTGCTGTTTATTGTGATATTCATAAAACTTCCATCATTAAAAAGTATTAAAAAATTTTTATTTAATATAAAAAATGCTTTTTGAAAAACCACTCTATATGGCAATATAAAAATCAAATATGATATAGTTGTATAAGTTACTATAAATAGATAAAATGATAACTCTAAAATATCTGTTTTAAAAAAGAGTTGAAACAGTGTTTTACTTTGATATACATTTTTACCAAAAGTATGATTTCCGCCTATAAATAGACGGCAAACGCTATTTATATTATTTATATTTTGGGTTTTGTTTTGCTCATAAGCTATATAAGATAAAGTATCTTTTGTAAAGATAAATTTTTGTTTGTTATCTTTAAAATATTTAAAAGTATTTCTTATCAATAAATATGCAGATATGGATATAGCGACAACTCCAATAATCACTTGCGCCTTTCCTTGATAAATTCCATCTCTACTCCAAGCATCTCTACCACATATCATCACTATAATAAACCAAAGGGATAAATATATAAAAAGCTGATAGAAATTTCCATAGTCTTTTATGATAATCGATTCTTCATCGTAGTCTCGTTTATTTGTGAAATTTGATGAGTTGCTGTTCTTGTTAGAATTTGAATTTTTGTCTGAATTATTAGAATTTTGGTTTATGTTATTTTGTAAATTTAATTGATTGTTTAAATTATCTTTTGAATTCTCTTTGGAATTTTGTTTTTGTCTGCGAAACTCATCTAACTCTTCTTTTATTTTTTTATATTTTTCATCATCATCCTGCATTTTTCACCTTTAAAATTTCTAAAAATAAATTTTAAAATTATAATGTTAAATTTATAAATTTGTATTTTATCGAATTAATTTCGGTGTAATTTCAATCGCGCCCAAAATTTTTAAAGCCATTTCAAAATTTCCAAAAAATATTGCACTAGTATAAATATTGCAAAAAATATTAGCGTTAATTTAACTAGTTTTTTGAAAAGTTCATCGCTTACTCTATCTTTGAATTTATTTGTGATAAAAAGCGCCGCGAAACAGACGGCGACGGAAATTGCGCCGAATAAAATCTCTTTACTGCCAAACTCACCAAAAGCTGCGAATGTAGATATTTGTGAGATCTTGTTTGTTAAAAAGCACAGATTCATAACCGCAATCGCCATACCTTTTGAAAGATTGAGTTCAAGTATCAAAATAGCCAAAACTATAACCATTGCGTTGATTAATCCGCCGATTATGCCGCTAATCAGTCCAAAAACAAAAAGCGAAAACTGAAAATGTCTTTGTACAAAATCTCCAAAATTTATGTAAAATTTATCTTTATTTAGATAAATCAGCACCGAAACAGATAATAGAAGTTTATAAATGCCGCTTGGAAATGCTATTAAAATGTGACTTCCTATGTAGCTGCCAAATGCGGAAAAAATAAATAATACGGCATATTTTTTAAAAATTTCGATGATTTCTTTAAATTTTACAAAAGTATAAATACTAGCGACATTCATAAAAATGTCGGTATTAAAGTTAGCATTATCGCTGTTTTAGGCGGTAAAATCGTAAAAAGAACGGAAGTGGATATGAGTGGAAATCCAAAACCGGCAAGCGTATGGAAAATCGCTGAAATGAAAAAAACCGCAAGAATGATAAAATTTAACAATTTTTTCCTTTATAAATAAAAATTTTGAAATTTTATCATTATTGTTAAAAATTATCGGCAAAGTTAAAAGTTGCCGATAATAAATTTATTCGCCTAGCGGGTTTGGACCGTATTCGTTGCTGCCCGGAGTAGATTTCAGCACTGCAAAAAATAAAATAATCAAAGTACCGATTATAGGTATTAAAGCCAGCAATATCCACCAGCCGCTCTTATCTATATCGTGTAATCTTCTAACGCCTACACTAAGGCTTGGCAAAAAAAGCGCCAATGCTATCAATGCAGTTAAAATATCGGAACCTATTATACCGATAACAATGTTGATTAAAAATACCAATAGCGCGAAATACCAGTATTCGGACCTGCAAGCCCTGCCGCTAAAACCTATGTATTGTGAAAAACATGAAGTGATTGCTTCACCAAAACCCATAATATCTCCTTTTATAAAAAGTAATTTCGTATTTTAAAATAGTATCTATAAAAATAACTTTAATTTGTTTTTTATAGCGTTTGATTTTTTTGAAAGTGAAATTTAAATATATAAAAAATCACGAAATTTCAGAATTTTGACATTTCCAAAATTACGGCGGATATAGCAAATCCACCGTCGTGAGTTATACTTACATCCGCATTTTTGATATTAAATTTTTTAATTATACATGGCGCAATTTCTAAAAAAGGTGCGCCGCGATCATTTTTTAAAATTTCAACATCCAAAAAACCGAAATCGGCTGAAATTCCAACTCCAAGAGCTTTTGCAAATGCCTCTTTTGCAGCGTAAATTCCGGCTAAACGTTCTAATTTAAGATTGTAATTTAAATTTAAAACTGAATTTTGTTCGTTTCCGCTTAAAATTTTATCTAAAAATTTATCACCGAATTTCGTGTAAATTTTTGAAATTCGGCTTATACTGACGATGTCGATTCCTATCAACTACAAACTTTCTTTGATTTGTATATCGATGATTTTATCGCCTGCTTTTATAGCATCCAAAACATTTAATCCTTCATCATTTATTACTTGTCCGAAAACCGTATGAACGCCGTTTAGATGAGGTTGTGCACTGTGACAAACGAAAAATTGCGATCCGCTGGTGTCACGTCCTGCGTGAGCCATAGAAAGTGTGCCTCTTACGTGTTTACGTTTTTGATTGTCGCATTCGCATTTTATGCGCCAGCCGGGACCTCCTGTGCCGGTTCCGTATGGACATCCGCCTTGAATTACGAAATTAGGTATTACGCGGTGAAATGTTAAATCTTTATAAAAACCGCTTCTTGCCAAAGTGGCGAAATTTAGGACATTTTGCGGTGCTTCATCAGGAAAAAGTTCGCATATCATATCGCCTTTTTCTGTTTTTATGATGGCGAATTTTATCTTTGCCATTTCGTCTTTGTTTATCTCGTAAATTTTAAGTTTTTCCATAATTTTTTCCTATTTTATATTTGTGTAAACCGCTTGCACATCATCGTCATCTTCAAGCTTTTCGATGAGTTCTTCTATCTCTTTCAAATCCTCATCTGCGAATTCAACGAAATTATTTGCCACAAATTGCAAATTTCCGCTTTTAATTGTAAGACCAAGTTTTTCTATACCTTCATTTAGCGTTCCGAAACTCTCATAATCGCCATAAATTATAAGAGTTTTTTCGATTTCGCCTTTATCGTTTTCAAACTCATTTTCTTCCATTTCGGTTAGCCCATAATCAATAAGATCAAGTTCTACGGCTTCAAGATCGCGTTTCGGGTATTCCACTTCAAAAACGCTTTTTCTTGAAAACATAAATGTCAGACTTCCATTCGGTAAAAACTCGCCGTTTCCTTTGTTTAAGATGGATTTTATATTTGCAACCGTTCTTGTCGAATTATCGCTTGCACATTCGATGATTAAAAGTGCACCGTGCGGTGCTTTGCCGTCATAATGAATAATTTTTATATCAGCTGCATCTTTTCCGCTTGCACGTTTTATGGCGGCGTCAATGTTATCTTTCGGCATATTTTGCGCTTTTGCAGTTGCTATTGCGGTGCGAAGTTTCGGATTCATATCGGGGTCAGGTCCGCCTTCTTTGGCTGCCATTGTTATAGATTTTCCAAGTTTTGGAAAAAGTTTGCTCATTTTACCCCAACGAGCTTCTTTTGAAGCTCTTCTGTATTCAAACGCTCTTCCCATAAAGTTTCCTTAAATTTTTAAAATTAAAATTTTCATTATAGCAGAAAGCAGTTGAAAATTATTTAAAATTTTGTATTATAATTTATAAAAAACTCAAGAGGTTAAAATGAAATTTAAAGTAGAAAATATGCATTGTCAAAAATGTGCAGATACAATCAAAAATGCGTTAAGTGATGAGTTCGGTGAGATAAAAACCGATTTGGAAAATAAAATCGTAAGCGTTAAAATCAAAGAAGAAGACGTTCAAAAATTTCAAAATGAAATGAGCGATTTAGGCTTTGAAGCAATTAAAACAGATGAGTAAAAAAATCACGCTGAATATCGCAGGAATGAGCTGTGTAAATTGCTCCAACGCGGTAGAAAAAATCTCAAAAAAAATTCCCGGCATAAAAGAGGCGAAAGTAAGTTATACAAATGCAAGCGGTGAGTTTGTCGTAGAAAATGATGAAGCGATTAATATTTTAAAAGCGAAAATCAAAAAAATCGGTTATGAAGTTGTGGCTGATTATGATGAACTGATAGAGCGAAAAAAAGCCTATATTAAAGAGCTTTTCATTAAATTTTGCATGGCTTTTGCAATATCTTTGATTATTATGTGGGCTGAAATGAGCGCTTTGAATTTCGCGCTGAAAGCTGTTATCGGAGCCGGTTTCGGTGCGATTTGTTTATTTTATTGCGGCGGATATTTTTTTAAACACGGAATTTTAAGTTTGAGAGCTAAAAATTTCGATATGAACGTGCTTGTTATGTCCGGTTCATCCGTTGCGTATATATACTCGCTTTTTGTGGCGCTTTTTGCGCGCTTTTTACCGCAAAATTTCGCCTATTTTTATTTTAGCGGCGCAAGTATGATAATCTGTTTTATTCTGCTTGGAAAATTTTTGGAAGAAAACTCTAAATTCAGGGCGAACGACTATATAAAAAAATTGATTGATTTAAGTCCTAAAAAAGCACTTATAGTGGGCGAAGACGGCGTGATAAATGAGATAAATGCCGATAACCTTAAAACAGGTGATAAAATTTTAATAAAAACGGGTGCTAAAATTCCCGCGGACGCGGTTATAATAGAAGGTGAAGCTGAAATTGACACTTCTATGATAACAGGCGAGAGTTTGCCTAAATTTTGTACAGTAAAAGATGAAATAAATGCGGGGTGTATCAATACTGACGGCGTGATTTACGCAAAAGTTACAAAAAATAAAAACAGCAGTCTGCTTGCTCAAATTTTGGATCTTTTAAGCGAAGCCGGAGCAAAGAAAATGCCTATTTCAAGGCTTGCAGATAAGATTGCAAATATTTTTGTTCCAAGCGTTATTTTTATTTCCGTTTTGACTTTTGTTGTTTGGGCGTTTGTAGGAAATGCCTTTAACGGTGTAATGTGCGCGATTTGCGTTTTGATAATATCTTGTCCTTGTGCTTTAGGCCTTGCCACACCGGTTGCGATAGTTTGCGCCATTTCAAATGCCGCCAAAAACGGTATTTTGGTGCGAAATCCGGAAATTTTGGAAATTATAAAAGATGTCAAAACAATTGTTTTTGATAAAACAGGAACGCTTAGTAAAGGCGAAATAGCTGTATCATCAAGCGATTTAAAAGACGATGATCTACGTATTTTGGCAATGGCTGAAATTTTAAGCGAGCATAAAATTTCAAAGGCGATTGTGAAATTTGCAGAGCATAAATTCGGCGAAATTTCAAAATTTGACGGAACATTTGAAAATAAAACAGGAAAAGGAATTATCGCTTCAAATGCCGATATAAGGTTGATAGCGGGCAATTTTAACTTTTTAAGAGAAAACGGCGTAAATTTTGAAATTCCAAAAAATGCGATTAGTGCTTTAGATAACGGCTTTGGCGTTATTTTTGTAGCGATAAACGGCGAATACGAAGGTTTTGTAAGTTTAGCGGATGAAATTAGAGACGAAGCGAAAAGCGTTGTTGAAGAGCTTAAAAATTTAGGAATTAAAACCGTAATGCTGACCGGAGATGACGCAAAAACGGCAAATTTCGTGGGTAAAAAACTTGGCGTTGATGAGATAAAAGCCGGTGTCTTGCCAAATGAAAAATACGATTTCGTGCAAAATTTAAAAAGCTGCGGCAAAGTGATTTTTATAGGGGACGGCATAAATGATGCACCTGCTTTAAAAGCGGCTGATATCGGTATCGCGATGAACTCAGGAAACGAAATCGCAAAAGGTGCTGGAGATCTTATTTTCGTAAAAAATAATCTTAAAAATGTGCTTTATCTGCTACGACTTTCCGTAAAAACGATGAATACAATCAAACAAAATTTATTTTGGGCATTTTTTTACAATCTCATCTGCATTCCTACAGCAGCCGGCGCTTTCGCATGGGCAGGAATTTTGCTAAAACCGATATACGGGGCGATTGCAATGTGTTTCAGCTCGGTTTGCGTAGTGTTGAACTCGCTTCGTTTAAAATTTATGAAAAATTAATTTTCGGCACATTTTATGAAGTTTTATTTACAGTTTAGATAAAAATTTATCTGGTTAAAGTGCGATAATCTGCAAATTAAAATTTAAAAAAAAGCGGTTTAAAAAAATAAAGTTCTGAATTTTAAGCATTACATAAAAATAAAATGGAAATTTCAAAAACAATTAAAAACAATGCAGCATAAATCGTTAAAGATTGGCGATGCTACTGAAATTTGATGTATTTGTAAGTTTAAAATACAACTGATGATTTTTAAAATCAAATTCCAATTAGCCGTATAAAAAATAAGCGCGGTCAAATTTCGTTTGAATTTTGCAAATAAGACAAAAAATGAATTAAAAAAGCTTTTTTAATGTGTAAAAATCGCAGCCGCTTTGGCAAATAAATTTTTAAGCACATTTTTTAAACAAATTTTGATAGGTTGAAATTTAAATGCGCTGATGAATTGAAAATTTAATAAAATTTGGTAGCTGAAATTTTTAAAAATTTCGCTGAAAAATCGCGCCGCAGTTTTTAAAATAATAGATTAAATGTTTCAAAACAGAATGCGTTAAAATTTAAGATTAGCTTTTTCAAGTTTTAAAAGCCTGCTTTTGCGCCAAAGTCCGCCGCTATATCCGCCGATTCCGTTACTTGCCACCACTCTATGACAAGGAATTATTATCGGAATTTTATTTTTTGCGTTCGCATTTCCTACCGCTCTGTAAGCTTTTGGTCTGTTTATTTTTGTTGCCAGTTGTTTATATGTCAAAACTTCGCCGTAAGGTATTTTTAGAAGCGCTTCATATACACTTTTTTCAAAATCGCTTCCTTCTATTTTAAATTTCACGCTGAACTTTGAAATTTCGCCGCGAAAATAAGCCGAAATTTCATCCGCGCAGTGCGTTAAAATTTCGCTGCGTTTATTGTTTGAAATTTCAATTTGTTCGCAATTGTCGCAAAAGCTGATTTCTATGATTTCATCGCCGTTTGCGACGATTTTTAAATTTCCGATCGGCGAAGTTATAAATGTTTTTTCCATAATTTAAAGTTTCCTTATAAAATTATACAAATTTTTATGTTTAAACCAATATTCTAAAATTTTGATATAAAATTATATAAAATTTTTTATTAAAAAGGATATGAAATGGCTTTTTTGACAGAGTATGACAAACATGTAGAAGAGCGCGCAAAATTGGGCATTCCGCCGCTTGCGCTTAATGAAGTGCAAACAAAAAAGATTTGTGATTTGTTAAAAAAAGGCGGCAAAGACAGCAAAACTTTAGCGGATTTGCTTGAAAACCGTGTAAATCCTGGAGTTGACGACGCCGCTAAGATTAAAGCCGAGTTTTTAAATGAGATAATAAATCATGATTTAACGGTTGATGAAATAGACAAAGCAAGGGCTATTAAAATGCTTGGCGGTATGCTTGGCGGATACAATGTTATTGTGCTGATCGCCGCTCTTTCAAATAAGGATGATAAAGTAGCCGAAATGGCGGCTGATGCGCTTAGCAATACGATTTTCGTGCATGATTATTTTAATGATGTTGCGACTCTTTGTAAAACAAATAAATTCGCTAAAGATGTTATGAAAAATTGGGCCGAAGCCAAATGGTTTTTGTCTCGCCCTGAAATCGACGAAAAAATAGAAGCCGTAGTATTTAAAGTGCCAGGAGAAACAAATACGGACGATCTAAGTCCTGCAAGTGAAGCTTTTAGCAGATCGGACATTCCACTTCACGCAAATGCTATGCTTAGCAAACGACTTCCCGGAAGCCTTGAAAAAATCGCGGAACTTAAGAAAAATGGTAAAAAAGTCGTATATGTAGGCGATGTCGTAGGAACCGGAAGCAGCCGAAAAAGCGGTGTAAATTCCGTACAATGGCATATGGGCGATGAAATTAAAGGCGTGCCGAATAAAAAAACAGGCGGCGTAATAATAGGCTCAACCATCGCGCCTATTTTTTTCAATACCGCTGAAGATAGTGGAGCATTGCCGATTATCGCAAATGTAGATAATCTTAATACAGGCGATGAAATTGAAATTTATCCTTTAAAAGGCGAGATTAAAAAAGCCGGCAAGGTTGTAAGCAAATTTAGATTAATTCCAAATACAATCGAAGATGAAATCAGAGCAGGCGGAAGAATTCCGCTTATCATCGCAAGATCTCTTTGCGTTAAAGCAAGAGAATTTTTAAAATTGCCGACTGAAAATATTTTTACAAAACCTGAGCAACCGAAATCAAATGAAAATGAAGGCTACACGTTAGCGCAAAAAATGGTAGGAAAGGCCTGTGGATTAAAAGGTGTAAGAGCCGGAATGTATGTAGAACCTATGACACTGACTGTCGGCAGTCAGGATACAACAGGCCCGATGACAAGAGATGAGATAAAAGAGCTTGCAAGTCTTGGATTCGGTGCAGATTTCGTACTTCAAAGCTTTTGCCATACGGCTGCATATCCGAAACCAAGTGACGCGCTTATGCATAAGACTTTGCCGAAGTTTATGAGTAGTCGCGGCGGCGTCGCTTTACATCCCGGAGATGGCGTAATTCACTCATGGCTAAACCGTATGGTTTTACCGGACAGTGTCGGCACAGGCGGCGATTCGCACACAAGATTTCCAATCGGCATAAGTTTTCCTGCAGGTTCGGGACTTGTAGCATTTGCAGCAGTAACAGGAACAATGCCTTTAAATATGCCTGAGTCCGTTCTGGTCAAATTTAAAGGTAAAATGCAACCTGGAATCACGCTTAGGGATTTAGTCAATGCGATACCTTATGTAGCGATAAAAAAAGGACTTTTAACCGTAGAAAAGAAAAATAAAAAGAATATTTTTGCAGGAAAAGTTATAGAAATTGAAGGGCTTGAGAATTTAAAAGTAGAGCAGGCGTTCGAGTTAAGCGACGCAAGTGCCGAAAGAAGTGCGGCCGCGTGCTGCGTAGCACTTGATAAAGAGCCTGTTATGGAATATATAAAATCGAATATCACTCTAATCGATGCGATGATAAAAGCGGGATATGAAAGTAAAGAAACGCTAAAACGAAGACGTGACAAAATGAAAGAGTGGCTAAAAAATCCTGTGCTTTTAAAAGCGGATAAAAATGCAAAATATGCCCAAATTTTAGAAATCGATATGAATGAGATAAAAGAGCCGATTTTAGCGTGTCCTAACGATCCTGATGATGTGGCGACGCTGAGTGAAATTTTAGCTGATCCTAAACGCGCTCACAATATCGATGAGGTTTTTGTAGGAAGCTGTATGACAAATATCGGTCATTACAGAGCTGTCGGTGAAATTTTAAGAGGCGAAGGACAGGTGCCCGGTCGTCTTTGGATTGTGCCGCCGACAAAAATGGATCAAGCCGAGCTTAAAAGCGAAGGATATTTCAGTCTGTTCGGTGCGGCCGGAGCCAGAATAGAAGTAGCAGGATGCAGTCTTTGTATGGGAAATCAGGCAAGAGTGCGCGATAATGCGGTGGTTTTTTCGACTTCAACCAGAAATTTCGATAACCGTATGGGAATGGGCGCGAAAGTTTATTTGGGAAGCGCTGAGCTTGCCGCAGTTTGCGCTATGCTCGGACGAATTCCTACTAAAGAGGAGTATCTGAAAATCGTACCTAAAAAATTAGCAGGAAAAGAGAGTGAAATTTACAAATATTTAAATTTTAATGAAGTTAAGAATTTTACGCTATAATCAAAAAATTTTAAACTTCTGCGAGCTTAACGGCTCGCTTTTTAAGGAATTTTTATGAGAAAAACTCTGTTTTTATTTCTATTTTGTACGTGTTTCGCTTTTGCAGACATTATAACAACCGAAGGTGCAAGCTATATATTTAAAGGTGATGGCGGCGAAATTTATTTTGATATTTATAATAAAGACGGCGCCAAGGTTAACGGGCATATGTTTTTAGGCGCTAAAACATACGAATTTGGCGGCGAAAATGTAAAATTTGACGGTGAAAAACTTAAAATAGATGAAAATAGCGATTTGACGCTGAAATTAAATGATAAAGAGTTAAAAGTTTCGCTTAATTCACCCGACGAGCACCGTAATTTAAATATGAAAATGTATAAGCGCTACTCCATCTTATCTTTTAATGCGGAAAATCAACCCGATTTTGATAAAAAAGGAAATTACAGTTTAGATATTTCAAAAAATGTTACACCTGATAACGCGCTTGAATATTTTAAAACAAAAAAAGATATGGAAAAAGAATATCGCGCGCTGAAATTCGAGCGTGAAAATTCGGTAGATAAAGATGAAATCGACAGTGTTTATAGCGTCAGCTCCGATGAGAGAGTTTTTTATGAAAATAATAAATTGCTTGTTTTACTTGAGTCAAGTTATATTTATACGGGCGGCGCACACGGAATGGGAGTCGAAAGTTATTATGTCCTGATCGGCAAAAAGCAAATTTCAATAGACGATTTGCTTAAAAACAGCAGCGACGAAAAATTAAGATCAATGATCTGGGATAAAATAAAAGATGTAGCTTTTGAAGAAGTAAAAAACGAGTTTAAAATCAGCGGTAATTTTTATATTTCTCCAAACGGTGTAACGTTCGTTTATGCACCTTATGAAGTTGCAGCATATGCTTACGGCTCAGTAAAAGCGCATTTTACATTTGATGAAATTTCACCGTTTTTGAAAGACGGCATTAAAAAAGCGCTAAAAATTTAAAACAATAAATTCTTAAAAATTTTAAATTTCGTTGTGCCGAAGTTGTAATTTACGCCTAACGGCACAATGATTTAAATTTAAATTATTTTAATTTCAGGTACTTTATTGACGTTTAAAATTTTATATTGCATTTATGAAAAAACAGTTTTTTCAATCTTATTAAAAAGTTTGGTTTGTATTAAACATAATTTAAGATAACTAAATTTTTAATTTTAGATATAAATTTAAAGGTTTTAAAATGGAATTTGCAGATTTGGTTTATAAACAAAAAGAAGAGATTGAAAAATGTAATAAATTTATAGAATTTATCAACAGTAAATTTAAATATCCGATTACTGGAGATAGTAGTAATTTAAATAATCTTTTAATACTGATATTTGAAAAAAAGAGATTGTATAAAAGTTTAAACTTTTCTTGTGATATTTCCAAAAAATTAGAAGATATCAATGAACAGATTTTTAAACAAATTATTATTCTTAGAACTGAAATTTTAAATGACTTAAATAGCAATAATAACGATGAAGAAGAAAAATTAAAATTTTTAAAATCAAAATATAATGTTGACAAAAATATTGTCGAAGTAGAAAAATTAAAGAAAACAATAAAAAACGATATTTTCAACAATGAAAATTTTAAAAAATATATTTATAAAAAATCTTCCGACATTAAGAAAGAAACGGTTTTATTGCTTTGTAATCTTATAAGAAATAATAAATGGTTTTCTACGTTTATGTTTTTTGCTTTTGGAATAATTATATTTTTAGCATTTTGCTTTTTTTATAATGATAAAATTGTTCCCGCCATTTCACAAAGCGAATTAATGTATGTAATGACTATGAGCTCCACTATTTTTATATTATTGCCGATTTTATTTATATTAGCCGTTTTTGCATTTGCATACTTGTTTAATTATGACAAACAAAATGAAAATTTTAAAAATAACCGTTTTATGTCAGAATCGTTATTTATTAATGTGACATCCTTTATAATATCTATTTTTATTACTTTAGCTATAATTGTTTTTTTGAGCGATAGTATTGATGTTTGGTTTAACAATAATTATCATATGGCAGGCATTGTAATAATAATATTATTATGTATTATTTTTCGATTTTCTGTTTTTTGTGTTTTAAAAATAATAAAAAATGAAATGTCAGCTATTTTTTTATATCTTGCAATAATTTTTATGTGCGGTGCATCATTTTATTTATCAATAAAATTAGGTGAAATAAATAAAACTATATCTATATCTATGCTTTTTATGTCTCTTATAATATTTTTTATATTTTTTATCGATACGGAAATATCAAAAAAAGAAAACATCATACTTTTTATTTTCACTTTTATTATGTTAATTATCTGTTCAACCGCTACATTTTTAAATTACGGCTATAAAATGATGGGCTTTGGCGACATAAATTACAAATATATAACCATTGATAAAATAGCAAAAGAAAGTTTGCCTAGATGGATAATAAATAAAAAAGAGATTAAAGAATATTTTTGTTTAAGTGATTTTGGCGGTAAAATAACTTGCGAAAAAGAAAATGTAGAAATTTTGTCTTATAAAGACGGAAATATTACTTTCCAATATAACGGCAATATAGAAAACAAAGAAAATATAAGCACGCAATGTCTTAAATTTTTAAATAAAAACAATGAAATTATAAAAATTGCGAACAGAAAAATAAAATTTGATGATAAAACCCTGGTTTTTCTTGATAATAATGACAGTATAAAAGATGTTATCGCTAAAACCGATCCTGAAATTTATTTAACTTATATTGAAGATCTTGGCGATACAATAAAGCTTTATAATATAAAAGCCGTTTCCGCTTTAGGAAAATATTGGCGATTAAAAACAAAACGAAATAAAGATAAATTTTATATAGAAAGTAAATTTATAAAAGGAATGTTATAATTTTATCGCGATTTTTGAGTATATTGATAAAGTTTATAATTCAATTCAAAATTTTTTTAAGTTAGATTTTACCGCATTCCATAAAATTTTAAGGATTGCGCGAAAATTTTATTTTTTAACTTATCACGGTTAATTTTTTAATTATTGAAATTTAGCCAAAAAATACACAATGAGAAATCGTGTTTAGAGATTTCAAAAGTAGCATTGCTTTTGTAGTTGTAAAAGTTTGATTTTTTATGATTAGAGCCGCTTTAAATACAGTTTAAACTTTATGCCATAAACGTCGTATTTATATCATTGTAAAAAATTTTAATATTTTAAATTTTGCTTGAAATTTTTATTTTTATGACGCATTAATTTTTTATTTCAAAAATACTTAACATCTAAATTTTTAAAATTTATTTGTTGTTTTGATTAAATATTATAATTTACTTCGCCGAAGTTATTGATTAAAAAAAATCAAAAAATAAATTTTTATGATATAGATTTTTTATATTTTTAGTCTAAATTTAAGAAAATTAAGATATAATCACATTTTTTAAGAAAAATAGATTAAATATTTCAAAATTTAAGTTATTTTTCATACTTATTTCAATATAATTCAATTTCGCAATTTAATTTCGGAGTGTAGCGCAGGCTGGTAGCGCATCTGGTTTGGGACCAGAGGGTCGAAGGTTCGAATCCTTTCACTCCGACCATTTTGGTGAGTTTAGCTCAGTCGGTAGAGCATCAGATTGTGGTCCTGAGGGTCGTGGGTTCGATCCCCACAATTCACCCCACAATTTAGCGCTCGTAGCTCAATTGGATAGAGCAACAGACTTCGGATCTGTAGGTTGAAGGTTCGATTCCTTTCGGGCGTACCACTTTTTATATTTGCGCTCATAGCTCAGCTGGATAGAGCAACGCCCTTCTAAGGCGTAGGCCAGAGGTTCGAATCCTCTTGGGCGTACCACTTTTTGTTCCGGATTAGCTCAGCGGTAGAGTAGGCGGCTGTTAACCGCTTGGTCGCTGGTTCGAATCCAGCATCCGGAGCCATTAACATTTTTTAATCCATAACTACAAAAATGTAAAAAGGTAAAGAAAATGGCAACTCTAACATTCACTCAAGTTAAAAAGCTAAGATGCCATGATGATAAGAAATTTAAAGCTTTTAGTATAGATAGTAATTGCAGTTTATATCTAGTCTGTTTTAACACTGGAACTAAGTTATACAAAAAGAGAATAAAAACAGGATATAAAACACTAGGTTGTTTTAATAAACTAAGTTTAGCTGAGGCTAGAGAACTAGCAACAAAAAAGAAAGTATCTTATCAAAGCAAATGAAAATAAATGATTTATTTAATGAGCTTTTAGATTTAAGATATCCAAATACAAAAGAAAATCACAACAAAAGGCGCAAATATAAAAATAGGGTAAGTAAGTGGATACTAGATAAAATAGAAAATAAGCTTATAAGTGAAGTAAATAAAGATGAGTTATTAAACGCATTAAATGGTGCAAATTTAGAAATTTCTCAAAGAGCATTGGCAATTTATAGAGATATGCTAAAAATTGCCAAAAATAAAGGTGCAATTAATGATATTAGCTTTATTTATGAGATATTAGAAGATGCAACCTTACTTTTTCCAAAGCCACAAACTGGTCATAGAAAAATCATAACAAGTAAAATAAAACACTTTTTGTTAAAAAACAAAAGAGATAAGAATTATATAAAACAAGATAGAAAAAGCATAAATTTAATAAAAACTCTCTCATTTTTTCAACTTTTTACTAAATTTAGAATGCATCTTGCAATACAAAATTAAGCTACAAATGGTTATAATTTGTATTTATGGTGTAAGTGGTTGTATTATACTTGATTTTTGAATGTATGTAAAGTATAAATTTAATATTTTGAAAGAAATTTTATAAAAATGAATGATTTTGAAAGCTACGAGATAAAAGTAAATGAAGATAACCAATATTTCCACATAGTTGGAAAAGTTATAAAAAGTATAGTGTAAGATGATAGATACAACCAAAAAAAACTTTATTATCTGGAATGATGGTAATAACAACACAAATATCCAAGTTTTGTTAGATGAAGCCAACGAAACCTTATGGCTAAGCCAAAAGCAAATAGCTGAAATTTTTGGCGTGAGTGTGCCGACTATAAACGAGCATATAAAAAATATCCTAAATGACAATGAACTTGATAACTCAACTATTAGGAATTTCCTAATAGTTCAAAACGAGGGCAAAAGGGAAGTTAGAAGAGAGATAGCTCACTGCAATCTTGATATGATAATAGCAGTGGGGTATAGAGTAAATAGCTATAAAGCCACCAAATTTAGACAATGGGCTACCAAAACATTAAAAGAGTTTTTGATAAAAGGCTTTGTGCTTGATGATGAGAGACTAAAACAAAATAACAATATTTTCAATAAAAATTATTTTGATGAGTTAATAGAGCGTATAAGAGAAATAAGAGCAAGTGAGAGGCTCTTTTATGAAAAAATAAGGGCTTTATTTGCTTTAAGTGTGGATTATGATAAGACCTCACAAATCACAAGAGATTTTTACGCAACCGTGCAAAATAAACTGGAATTTGCCGTCATAGGTAAGACTGCTGCTGAGATAATAAATGAGAGAGTAGATGGCAAAAAGCCAAATTTAGGACTTACAAACTGGAATAATAAAAACGGTGAGTATCCGTTAAAAAGTGATATTAAAACAGCTAAAAACTATCTAAGCCAAGATGAGCTAAAGGGGCTAAATTTACTTACGAATATGTTGCTTGACTATGCTGAAAACTTAGCAAACAGAGGCATAGTGTTAAATATGAGCGATTGGGAGTTAAGGCTTGATGAGTTTTTGAAATTTAACAGCTACGAAGTTTTAAAAGGTCGTGGCAATGTCTCTAGTAAACAAGTCTTTAAAAAAGCAGATAACGAATATGAGAAGTTTAAAGAGTTAAAGCAAAAAAATTATATAGATGAGGTTAAAAAGCTTAAAAAATAAAAAGTTATAAAAAGTATAGTATAATGGGGTAGGGATGAAAAAAATATTGATAGCTTTGTTTTTAGTTGGTTTTAGTAGTTCTGTGTTAATGGCTGAGGTTAGCTTGTAGTAAGAAAAAATACTGCAAGCAGATGTAAAGAGGCAAAAGAGTATTTTAAAAAATGTGGTTTTAAAAATCTAGATAGAGATGGAGATGGAATCCCTTGTGAGAATGTGTGTAAAAAATAAAAATAAGCTATGTAATAGATAAGGCTTTAAATGGATCATGAAAAAATAAAGCAACTAATACAAGCACGCAAAAAGCCAAAAGAAGTGTTTATGTTAGAGCTACCTAGTAGTGTAGATGAGATGCAGGATAGAAGTGTAGAATTAATTAGCGATGAGGTAGAGGAAAAAGAGCTTTTAACTTTAGATATTAGTAGATATGGCTTGCAAATAAAAAGAAATAAAAGTCAGTTTAGATATAATAAAACAAATATAATACTAAGGCTTGATATATACTCTACTCATACAAATCCTGAATTTGTAGAGGAAAAAGCACCTATGGAGTTAAAAGAGCTTATGAGAAAATATTCAAGCAAGAGATTTTTAAAAGAGGCTCATTTACATTTTTATATAGAGGGTTATAATGACAAGTGGGCTTTTCCTTTATGTGAGTTTGGACTTAAAGAAAAAGACAACTTCAAAGAGATGGTGGAAGAGTTTTGCAAATTTTGTAATATAGTAGACTTAAAATTTATATATGGGAGTTTGTTTTGTTAAATATACATAAGCTTGTAGAAAACTACATAAACTACATCCATAGTAGTTTTGATATAGAAGAGATAGATAAAACAACATATGAGATAACAACACCATTTTTAGATAACAGCAATGATCATATTTGCTTATATGCTTTGATAAATGGTGATAAAGTAACCATTACTGATAATGGTGATACACTTAGAAATTTGGCTTTAAGTGGTATGGACTTTAAAACGCAAAAGAGAAAACAAGAGCTTAGTGTTATACTTAATGGCTTTAATATATATCAAAAAAATAATGAGCTTTATGTAGAGGCAAATGCTTCAAATTTTGCAGCTAAACAGCACAATATCTTACAAGCCTTAATAAGTGTAAATGATATGTTTGTTTTGGCTAGTGGAAAAGTCGGTGGCTTTTTCTTTGATGATGTAGCAAAATACTTAGATGATATAGATGCTAGATACATTAAGAGTGTAAGCTTAGAGGGTAAAAGTCATTTAAGCCATAAATTTGATTTTATTATCTCAAAATCTAAAAACCAAAAAGAAAGACTTATAAAGACATTAAATACACCAAAAAGTGATAATTTTAAAGCATCTCTTTTCTCTTTTTCCGACTTGTTGGATGATAGAAAACAAACTACTGATAGCATAATAATATTAAATGATGAAAAAGCTATCTCAGAGGGAATTATAAACGCTGCAGAAGAATATAAAATAAAAGCAATACTTTGGTCGGAAATAGATATGCATAAAAAATATTTAGCAGCCTAAACTTAATTTCCGACATAAACGCCAGATACAAAACTTAATAGCCGCTTAAAGTAGCAGATATCAAACGCTATAATAAAACCATTATAAACGCCTATGGCTTTTATGTTTGCAAACTATAACAAAACAAAGCTTAATGCAACTTAGTTTTATCCTTAAATTTATTTATCTAAATTTATGAAACCCTTTTTTTATTTTTCAAAGAGTTAAAATTGAATTTTATAGGTGAATATTGCAGTGCAAAAGATTTGTGTTTTGCACTAAATCTAGACAACAGATTCTTAAGACTTGGAAACAAAGAACGTTATAATCTTGAGCTTGTAAAAGTTTCAGGCGTGATTTTTGTAAAGCTACCTGATTGGGTAAGGGAACTTTTAGAAGATGGGTACCAAGGCTTTGTTATAAGAGATAAAGATGACCTAAAAGAGCTTAGCATAAACAAAATTTATCAAATTGAAGCAGATGAAATGGATGGGTTAATAGATGAATAAGGTTTTAAATTTTAAAAAAAATGGATGAAAAAAATGAATAAAATAATCTCAAGAAAAGAGATTTTAAATAATGCTGATGAGTATATTAAAACTCAAAAGAAAATCTAAAAAATACACCTTATTTTATATATGAAAAAACAGCTTTTGTTTTAATAACTAAGCTTAGCTCTAAAATAGCGATTATTCCTTATTTTTGGTTGCCATCTGAAAATTTACGCTCAAAAAGTAAAAAAGACTATGTAAGCTACGAGCAGTGGATAAAAGATGGCTTTATCCGTTTAACTCCTGGAAATGTAATTGATTATGCGTATATACAAAGAGACATTTTAGAAATTTGTAGAAAATTAAGCGTTGAAGCTGTTGCATTTGATAGGTGGAATGCAGCAAGTATAGTTACAAATTTAGGTGATGAGGGCTTAAATATGCTAAGTTTTGGTCAAGGCTTTGGCTCTATGTCAGCCCCTAGCAAAGAACTTTATACTAAGATTATGAAAGGAGAGTTAGAGCATTTTAACAACCCTGTGATGAGGTGGATGGCTACAAATGCAGTTATTAAAACAGACCCTGCAGGAAACATTAAGTTGGATAAAGAAAAAAGCAGAGATAAGATAGATGGGTTAATTGCTTTAATTATGGCTTATGGCATTAGAAAAAACATACAAACACCAATAAACCCGTATGAAAATAGGGGAATAAGGGTTTTATAAAATAGTTAAAATGTTTAATAAATGATTTATAAAATATAGTATAATCAAAACTATCAAATTTAAAAAAGAGTAACATAATGGAGAAAAAAGAGTTTATACCAAAAGAATTACCACTTGATATAGAATTAAATGCTGAAAATTACCAACTTTTAATTAGTGCTTCAAGAGAACTTGGAAAATTAAATGGCTTTATAAATACAATACCAAATCAAAATATTTTGATAAACTCTCTTGTCTTACAAGAGGCAAAAGACTCTAGTGCTGTAGAAAATATCATCACTACACATGATAAACTTTTTTTAGCTCAAATGGATGAAAACTCAATCACGCAAAGTGCAAAAGAGATTATTGGATACGAAGCTGCTTTAAAAAAGGGCTTTGATCTTATTAAAAAAGATAATCTTATATTAAATAAACATATATTAGCAATCCAAAAGCGTATGCAAAATAATAATGCAAGATTTAGAACACAAAGTGGAACTGTTTTAAAAAATCCAGCAACTGGAGAGGTTAAACATATTCCACCTCAAAATTTATATGACATACAAAGGCTAATGTATAATTTGGAAAAATATATAAATGAGGATTTAGATGATTTTGATCCACTTATAAGACTTGCTATTATTCACTATCTTCTTTTCCCAAATGCACGATATATCCCAGACCATTCAAAATACTGCATTCTATTGTTTCTAATATCATTAAATACATCTAAAATTATAGGTGGTTTTGATGATTTTTAGTCCAGTCCCAGTCCAAGGACCGAAGAAATATTATTTTAATATGATATCTTTTAAGCTTGTTTATCAAGTCCCCAAATTAATATCACCACTTACTATTTTTTCTATGAGACTTTCTTAATATTTGAAGAATTGTAGAAGTATTCCATTCTTATAGTCTTTATTCAAATATTAATAGCTTCTTGTTCTTTGTTGTAAGCTTGATAGCGTAATTATTCACCTTAAAAGCAATATTGTTTATTGTTTAATTTTTTTAATATCTTTTAAAACGGTACAGATACTTTTTCAGTTAAATGGGCTCTATAGAGTTCACAACACCACCATATTTTTTTCCATATTTTAGTTTTTCCTAGTATATAGAATTGAATATATATATAACCAACATAATCTTTCTCACATTGTATTTAAATCAAATTATCACTTGTAGTATATTTTTCTATTTAATTATTACAAATCTTAAAGTATCTCTTGATGATAATATAATTGAGTTCTCTAAGTTATTCTTTTTCTATTTTTATTAGCTTTTTTTAGACTCAAGATGGTATAAAAGATTTTTAGATAGACTATTTAAATCGAAATACAAAAATAATTTTGTAATAAAAAGAGAATTCTTTATATTGTCCTTAATCAGTATTGGAAATAGAACAGCTATGGACATGGGCACAACTATTAAAGAAATAACTCTAAAAGAAGAAAAAATAAAATAAATCTTAGAATAAATTTTATTAATATTGATGTAGATGATGGGATAAGATTTGAAATAAAAGACATCAGTTATATTAGAAAAGAAAACGAGTACGAGAATTTTACTAATAGTAAAAGTTGGTAAAATTAAAAATCCAATGAAACTTGACCTAAATCAGAGGAAATATAACAACAACTTAGGGCAGATAAAAAGCTTTAAGACAGATTAAAAAACTAAGTAAAGTAAGAAATATTATAGCGAATGTACGAGAGATAAAATTCGGCAGTTTCTGGACTGCACTGATTTTTTATTTGATGAAACTATGGTATGATATAAGAAGAAAAAATTCAATTATATGAATATTAAGGATGATATTATGAAAATAAACTATAATGGGTTATGGAAACTTTTGATAGATAAAAATATGAACAAAAAAGATTTGCAGGAGAAGGTTGGGATTGCTCCAGCAACGATAGCAAAGATGGGTAAAGGTGAATTTGTTAGTATGGAAATTTTGTACAGAATATGTATTTCTTTAGAGACGAATTTTGGAGAAATTATTTCTGTGGTGGAGGAGAATAAATGAACAATTTAATTGAGAAAAAAGAATTGATTGAAATTGTTGAACAGGCATTATATAGTGATGAATTAGCGATTTTTGCTGGTGCAGGACTTTCTATAAATGCTGGATACTATAATTGGGAAAAGTTATTAGAAAAACCTGCAAAGGAGTTGGAATTAGATATAGCCAAAGAAAAGCATGATTTGATTTCTTTGGCTCAGTTTTATTGCAATAAAAAGAAAAGAAGTGCTATTAATGAACTTTTATCAGCTTCATTTCCCTCTAATAAAAAACCTACGGAAAATCATAATATATTATCACAGCTTCCAATTTCTACATATTGGACAACAAATTTTGATACGTTAATTGAAGACGCCTTGAAAGAAAACAATAAAAATGTTTCTGTCAGAAAGGATGATAAGGATTTACAGCTTTCATATAAAAATTATGATGCAGTTGTATATAAAATGCATGGAGATATTCAAAGTCCATCTGATGCAGTAATAACTAGAGATGATTACGAAGAATATGGAATCAATAGTAGAAAATTATTTAGAGATGTTTTAGAAGGAACATTGCTGACAAAGACTTTTTTATTTTTAGGATTTAGTTTTAGTGATCCTAATTTTAATTTTGTACTTAGCAAAATGAGAGTTTTGCTGGGAGATGATAACAGACCGCATTATTATATATTAAAAAAAATTGCTGAACCTAATGAGGACAAGTTTAAAGACAAAAAAGAATACAAAAAAGCACGGGACGAGTACGGATATGATTTAATTAAACAAAGCCTACAGATTGCTGATTTAGACAGATATGGAATAAAAATATGCTTGATTGATAGTTATGAAGAAATCACGAAGATATTAAAAATCATATTAAATAGGTATAAAAGAAAAACTGTGTTTATTTCTGGAAGTGCAGAAACTTATACTCCATTAGATAAACAAGTAGCTAAGGATTTTATCAGGAAACTATCTTTTGAACTTGTTAAGAACGGATATAAAGTTGTTAATGGATATGGATTAGGTGTAGGGACTTATGTAATAAATGGAATCACTGAATATTGTTATGATCACAGGAACATTAAAATTGAAGATAGCTTAAAACTGATGCCTTTCCCATTAAGTGCTATTAATAGTGAGCAACTTAGGGCAACTTGGGAAAAATATAGAGATGAAATGATTTCTCAATGTGGTATAGCAATTTATATGTTTGGTAATAAACAAAAGGATGGAGAAATTATTAACGCTGATGGTGTAAAAAAAGAATTTAATATTGCTAAATCATATCAATTAGTGAATATACCATTAGCATTTACTGGGTTTATATCTCAGGAATTATATTCTGAAAATAGTGATATGGTTAAAAAAGATTTAAATAGTGATGAAATTCAGTATATAACTAAATTTTGCGATATAGACACTAATGTTGATGCAATAATTAAAATAATAAATAGACTTAACAGTAAGGAGGAATGTTAATATGGTAAGAAGAGTATTTTTTAGTTTTCATTATGATGAGGATATCAATAGATCGATGATAGTAAGAAATAGTTGGGTTACTCAAGGCAAAGAAGCTGCAGGTTTTATTGATAAGGCGGAATTTGAAAAAACTAAAAGGAATGGTGAAAATGCTGTTTGCAAATGGATAGATAAGCAACTAGAAGGAACTTCTGTTACTGTAGTCTTAATTGGCGAAGAAACATTAAACCGTCCATTCGTCCAATATGAAATAAGAAAAAGCATTGAAAAAGGAAATGCAATAATTGGGATTCATATACATAACATTAAAGACATGAAAACTCAAATGACATCGGCTAAAGGTAATCCACACACTGTTATTGAACACTGTGAGGATGGTACACTCGTATATTTTGACTCTATTTGTGATGATTTGTATGACTATTTGGAAGACGATGGATATTATAATTTGGGAAGTTGGATTGAAAAAGCAGCACGAAAAAAAGGAAAATAACTATATTAAGTTGATAAAAACAACAACGTGATGGGTTATGAAAAAGAGTAAGTGTAACTGAAAAGGAAATGAGTATATTTAATATATTCATATATAACTTAGCTAGATGGGTGAGAGTAATATTATTTAGTAAAAAAGTAAATGCAGGACATTATCTTATGATAAAATATAAAAATAAAAAATCTATAATTCCACTTTCTAGTTGGACAAAAGAGTAATTGGTTATGGGGAAAACAGCAAGACAATTTAATAAAATTTATATTGATTATAAAAAGAAATTTAAAAAGCCAATTCAACAAGTTTTGATGTTAATGCCATATACTTTTTCAGACGATGATATTGTTAATACATTTAAAGAGTTATATCCACATTTGTGGGATTATTTGAATAAACAGTATAATTTTTGGCATAACAAAAATATGGTTCTGCTTAAGTATGGGAAAAAAAGCAGATATAATTTTAGAAAACCTTATAATTTTATTTTAAATTGTTCTTTTCATAGTGTGAATAAACTTAGAAAAAATAAGAATAGAATTATTTTGGAAAAAGATGAGGTGGAAAATTTAAAGAATGAAATAAAGCAGATATCAAAATCCAAATTTGATAAAAGAAAACAAAAAGTCGACGACACATTAAGATTTATTCAAGAAATAGAACCACAATATACATCGTTTTTTATAGATAAATATTTTAAAACCCATGACTTGCATCAAAAATTAGAGATAATGAGAGAACTTTCAAAATATAAATCATCAAATATTACGAAGTTTTTTTATAAGGTTAATTCATGTACAAGAAATTTTTCTTTAAAAGAAGAAGCCCAAAACTACATTCAATCTATTGGATTACCATTTATGTTAAGACGTAAGAAAAAAGGAAAGAAAAATTATATTGATAACGAAATTGTAAAAAATAATTCAGGTCCTGAGGTTTTAAAACAGAGACTGTACGTAGATGATTTAGAGAAGGTAAAAAGATTTGATATTTTTATATCTCATAATTCTAGTGATATGAATCAAATAGTTAAATTTTATAAAAACCTAAATACAAAAGGATATGTGGCTTATATAGACTGGGTTAATGATAAATATGATTTGAAACGAAAATGGTGTAATGCTTCAACATCAGAAATTATTAAACGAAGAATACATCAGAGTAAGATTTTTATAATTTTTTTAACAGAATCAACTTTTAAATCACAATGGTGTCCGTGGGAACTTGGGTATGCAGACGCTTTGAGTAAAAAAATTTATGTTTATATTTCATCAACTTTAAAAAATGAAGATATTCCTATTTTCTATAAAGGTTACACTGAAATAAAAAGTGTTGATGAAATTATTATAGAAAATTATTGAACTAATATGAATTGCGTTAATGTAAAGGAGGTGGCCATCTTTCTATCTCCTTACCTATGTAAATTCCATATTTCTTTCGTATTCGATAAGGCTCATACGTAGTAGATCTTGTAAAAAGTACTCTTACATAATTTCATTCCGATTTCCTAGGCTTTTATAAGATCAACCTCTCCTGATAGAAAAGATTGGATTAAATGTATAGCCAAAACTGTACCTTTGGTATTATTTCTTCTCGTGTTTTTATAAACTGAATATGGGCAGTATATGGATGATATTTGAATGAAGATACCAAGATTTTTTTATCAGTTTTTTCACTCTTAGCAATGTGATCTATTGCCAAATTTAGAGTTGATTTTATAGGATGTATTTTTGTAATAGCCATACTAATATCGCCAGAACTTTCTTTTGATTTATTTAGAAGCAAGGAATGGATCTGCCATATTTCTTTAGATAATTTTTCTATCTGTTTATCAATTGATTCAATTTAGTTCTTGTATATAACACCAGTTGTATTAGTTGCTTTTGCAATCTGGTTTATATTGTTTGTTGCATTTAAAAGTAGACATTATAGGTTTCTGATTGGAAGTTATCTTACCCTAAAAAATCAAGATTTTTAAAATAAAAATATGCACGCAAAAATACCGCAGCTTAAAACTGCAGTCTAATTTTTTGTTCAAATGTAAACTATTATTCAGTTTGTTCTTTTTTACTTCCAGTACCATTTGAGCACCAGTAGCCATTTCATAACCTCTTTATAGCTTGCAATCAAGCCATTTTATAAATTTTTGTGACTATTTCCACTCAGTTTGAAACAATACATCCATTTTTTGATGCAAATGGAAGAACTGGGCGTATTATTAATGTTTTATATCTTACTTATAAGGGACTTTTAGATTTACCGATTTTATATTTAAGTGCATATATCATACAAAATAAAACGCAATATTATAGACTTTTAGAAAATGTCAGTAAAAATAATAGCTGGAATGAGTGGATAAGCTATATTTTAACAGCAGTCCAAAAAACATCTATCGCAACTATAAAAATCATATCTCAAATAAACGAAGCAATGCAAACTTTTTCAGTCAAACTCCAAGCCACTAACAGCAAAATTTACAGTAAAGACTTTGTGGAGCTTGTATTTTCCTACCCATATACAAAAATAGAATTTATCTCTCAAAAGCTTGGCATTACTCGTCAAACAGCATCAAAATATCTTAAAATTTGTGAAGAAATTGGCTTATTGGAGTGTTTAAAATTGGGAAATACAAATTTTTATATAAATATTAGTCTTTTTAATATATTAAAAAAAGGTATAGAGTGTTAAAATTTATAGATTTTTTTAACATAGTATAGTTTGTTTGTTAAAATTTACAACTATTATAATGTTTTAGGCTATATAATGATATGTAAAATCCAGGTAGGATTTCTCCTACCCTTAGCGAAACTTAATCATTTTTTAAAAATGTCTTATTTCGGAACAGTGTAGGTATTATACAAAATTATTTTTTAAAATTTCGCTTATTAATAGTGATTTTTCAAATTTTATTTAGAAATTTTCTAAATTTTACTTGAACTTTTGAAAATATTTTATTATTCTAAGACAAAATAGATATCTTTGTTTTATAATTTTATTTCTTTTATAATAGCTATAATTTCTAATGAGCCTATTTTGAAATAGCTTATGTAAATCATCAAAACAATGAAATTGCATTGTTTTGCTTTTGCATATTTTTATTGTATATAAAAAGTGCAACTATAAAATCATTTATTGTTCTGTTTGATAACGTCATTTTGAGGATTGTTTATATTATCTTTTAAATTTGCTAACATAGAATTATTATGAGCTGTTGAATTTCTTATAAATTTTATATTATGAAGACCGTTTTATTTTATCAAATTCCTTATTTGGGTATCTTTCATAGAAAAAACAAACAAATGCTATAAGACTTCCAAATTGGATAATTTCTATAAAATTCCATATTGCCAAATCTTTTCCATATTTTTTTAGTTCAATAATGACTACTTGAAATATAAAATATTATTAAAATAAGATTTGCTTTTTGCTGTATAGTATAGCTTTTGACAAAGATTTTATTATGTGTATTCTCAAGTAAATAATAAAAAATATCTTGATAAAATCACACTTTAAATATTCTATGCTAAAAGATTGATAAATTGATGAAAATCTCATCATAAATCACTCTAAATTACTAAAAATTATACATTTTAATCATAAATTTCAAAATTTATTAATTTTTTAAAAAAATTGCTCCGATTTATATAATTAAAAAGTAGGAACTGACATTTTACAAACCCTAAAAGAAAAATCTAAAAATATAAAAACTACTCTTAAAGTTAGGTGTTTTTCATATATTTTATCTCCGTTTTTTTTTTTTTTTTTTTGTTACAAAAGGATATTTTTATGGTATAATTATTAGATTATAATTTATTAATGAAAGGATAAGCTATGAATAAAGCTTATAGACAAGTCTATAAAGATGGTATCGGCTGGGTGGCTATCGCTGAAAATGCTTCATGCGTGAGCTCAAGTAAAGGAAGCGGCACAGTAGTCGAAAAGAGCGGTGTTGAAGTTTTAAAAAACTTTTTTGATTTAAGAAATTCAGTTGTTTTAAACAGTGGCTTTTTACTAAAAGGACTATTTGCAGCAACTCTATTTTGTGGAGTGTTTGTAGGTGATTTAAGAGCTGAAGTAGCACCAGATGAAATAGCAAAAATTCAAAATAACGGCACAACAGTTTATACTGGCAATGACGGTTACAGAATGGAAAAAGTTGTAAATTCTAATGGAACTATAGGATTTAAAGGCAAATTTGATAAGTCTATTATAGATAGGATTGATAGTAATGGTGTAGTAGAAATAGATGGAAGGCATTATGTTATACCGACAGGAACATTACTAAAAGATAAAAGCCAACTGACAGAAAAAGATTTTATTTTCTTTGAAGTAGTTAAAGATGGCAGTGGTAATTGGCGTGGTAAGACTTTCGGAGAGTATAAAGCCGAAGGAAAGACTAATGTTAATATAAATCTTGATAGAGAAGTTGTTCAATATGACGCGCAAGAAAAAAAATGGTATATGCATAATCATGCGGAAACATCTCCTTTAATAAAAGAGGGTAGAAAACTATACTATGGAAAAAAGGAAAATGGCGAGTTCGGTTTTGCCACTTGGAATTATTTAGAAGGAATACCATTAACAAATCCAAAAGATAAGGATGGCATTGGAAATCCTGAAATGATAAATGGTTATTATAAAATAAAGTCACAAACTATACTTGCAACAGTTGAAATTCCATTAGGAACAAGAATAGGCGATGATTTTATGTTGAGTAAACCTGAGCGTCTTAGTTTGGTCGGAAAAGACGGTAAAAGCACAACTCCACAAAAATACACTGCCGATGACCAACAAGTAAAAGACGGCAAAAGAAAAGTTGGAGACAACAAAAACGGAACTATCCGCCTTGGCAACGTCGCTAGAGCGGAGCTTGATGATGAAGCTGTAAATTTAGGACAACTAAATGAAACATTGAAAAACTTAAATACAGGAACCGGAAAAGTCCCATATGTAAGTATAAAATCATCTATACAAGGCACCGGCTCAAACTATAATAATGATGGCGCCACAGGTGATGACTCTATCGCTATCGGACCAAATGCAGGAGCCAGCGCTGAAAACTCAGTAGCCATCGGACCAAATGCAAAGGCCAGCGAGTATGGCTCAGTAGCTATTGGAGCTGATGCGCAAGCAATCAATAAAAATTCAGTATCATTAGGAGCTGGAGCTAAAACTACAGATGAAGATTCAGTCGCGATCGGTCTTAATGCACAAGCACAAGGAGATAGTTCGTATGCTTTGGGAGCTTGGTCAATAGCAGCAGAAGAAGGAGCAACTACGATTGGAACTTATTCACGTGCAAATAAAAAAGATTCTTTTGCGCTAGGTGTCGGAGCTAAAGCAAATATAGAAAGCTCTGTAGCTTTGGGTTCAGACTCTGTAGCCGATACTGACAAAGGAATTGCAGGTTTTGACTTTGCAACCGACAAGCAAAGCACAGAGACAAGCCCTACTTGGAAAAGCACAGCAGGAGCAGTATCTGTAGGAGATAAAACCTCTAATACTACTCGTCAAATCACAAATGTCGCAGCAGGATATGCTGACACCGACGCAGTCAATGTCGCTCAACTAAAAAGTGGTATTAAAAATGTTGTTAAGTATGACAGTGATGCCAATGACAAGATAACTCTTGGCGGACTTGATAACACAAATCCAAAAGTGGCTGGTGGTGTTACCATCACAAATTTAAAAGCTGGCACTGTTAGTGAAAATAGCAAAGATGCGATAAATGGTTCTCAGTTACATGCAACAAATGATAACATTACAAAAAACACAAACAAAATAACTAAAAATGAAGGCGATATAACAAACATCAATCAAAAATTAGGTGACTATGATAAAGATAGTTTATTTAAAGTTTCAAATAATGGAAATAACCCACAAAATATAGGCGTAAATGGTGAAATCAAATTTAACGCAGGTGAAAATATAGAATTAACCGTCGCAAATGATCCAAAAGGTGCAAATGTTGAGTATAAACTAATGAAAGATTTAACAGGTGTTACTTCTATCAAAACCAATAATCAAACATACAAATTCGGATTTGCAAATCCTGATGAAGATGATGAAAGCGTTATTAGAAATAAAGATCTTAAAACTAAAGGCTATATAACTTCAGCTGATGATAAAACAGCAAAAGTAGCAGTTAGCGGTAAAGGATTAAAAGTAACTGATGATAGTGCTGCAAATCCAAACCAACCGACTTACACTTTATCTTTAGTTGAAAAAGATATTAAAGATATTGCCGGAACTACAAATTTAACAGCTGATTTAGATAAAAAAGCCGATTTAAATGCAGAGAATTTAAGCGGTAAAACTGGCAATCCAAATAATGCTAATGAAACATATACTGATGTATGGAAAGAAAAACTTGGTATCAATGACAAAGCCGATAAAACAGAAATTACAAATTTAACAACCAACATAAATAACAAAGCTGATAAATCAGATCTTACAAATTTAGCTAAAACAGATTTATCAAATATCACAGATGACGGTAAAACAACAATCAAAAAATTAGCTAAAGGTTCAGTTGAAGTTGTAGGTGATGGTGATTTAGTAACTGTAAAAAATACAACACCAAACACTGATAAAGATACATACAAAGTATCTGTAAATGCAGATAAACTTGCAAAAAACAATACTTTTATAACCTCTCTTGGTGATAACTTCGCTAAAAAAGATGCTTCAAATATTGCAGATAATAAAGCTAATTGGGAAACAGCTTTAGGTTTAAGTGATTATGTAAAATCGGTAGCCTCTACAGATAACTTTATCAAAGTAGACGCAACTGAAAAACAAAACCCTAAACTATCACTTGATACAGAAAAACTTGCAGGTGATAAAACATTTGTAACAAATATTGCAGGAAATAACGACTTCACAACAAAACTCGGTAATACATTTGTAACAAAGACAAATTTAGCAGGTGATTTAGCAGGTTATACAAAACTTGACGGAAGCAATCTTACAACAATCGCAAAAAATACTTGGAGAACCGCTCTTGGTGTAAGTGATGGTGATATTAAAAAAGTAGCTCAAGAATCTGTAAATGTAAAAGCGGAAACAGGAAGCAAAATTACAGTTGCTGATAAAGGTATAGTAGATGGCAAACAAACATTTGAAGTAGGTGTTGATCTTACAGGACTTAACGGAACAGCTTATACTTTCGCTGCAGGAGAAAATTTAACTGTAGAAGATAAAAGCGGAAAAGTTAAATATAGCCTAAATAAAGACCTTAAAAACATAACTTCTATCGAAAATGGTGGTAAAACATACACATTTGGAGATACAAATTTAGTAGATACAAGTGTTATTACAAATAAAGATTTAACTACTGAACTTAAGAATTATGTAACAACAGGAAATGATAAAACAGCAAAAGTAGCAGTTAGCGGTAAAGGATTAAAAGTAACTGATGATAGTGCTGCAAATCCAAACCAACCGACTTACACTTTATCTTTAGTTGAAAAAGATATTAAAGATATTGCCGGAACTACAAATTTAACAGCTGATTTAGATAAAAAAGCCGATTTAAATGCAGAGAATTTAAGCGGTAAAACTGGCAATCCAAATAATGCTAATGAAACATATACTGATGTATGGAAAGAAAAACTTGGTATCAATGACAAAGCCGATAAAACAGAAATTACAAATTTAACAACCAACATAAATAACAAAGCTGATAAATCAGATCTTACAAATTTAGCTAAAACAGATTTATCAAATATCACAGATGACGGTAAAACAACAATCAAAAAATTAGCTAAAGGTTCAGTTGAAGTTGTAGGTGATGGTGATTTAGTAACTGTAAAAAATACAACACCAAACACTGATAAAGATACATACAAAGTATCTGTAAATGCAGATAAACTTGCAAAAAACAATACTTTTATAACCTCTCTTGGTGATAACTTCGCTAAAAAAGATGCTTCAAATATTGCAGATAATAAAGCTAATTGGGAAACAGCTTTAGGTTTAAGTGATTATGTAAAATCGGTAGCCTCTACAGATAACTTTATCAAAGTAGACGCAACTGAAAAACAAAACCCTAAACTATCACTTGATACAGAAAAACTTGCAGGTGATAAAACATTTGTAACAAATATTGCAGGAAATAACGACTTCACAACAAAACTCGGTAATACATTTGTAACAAAGACAAATTTAGCAGGTGATTTAGCAGGTTATACAAAACTTGACGGAAGCAATCTTACAACAATCGCAAAAAATACTTGGAGAACCGCTCTTGGTGTAAGTGATGGTGATATTAAAAAAGTAGCTCAAGAATCTGTAAATGTAAAAGCGGAAACAGGAAGCAAAATTACAGTTGCTGATAAAGGTATAGTAGATGGCAAACAAACATTTGAAGTAGGTGTTGATCTTACAGGACTTAACGGAACAGCTTATACTTTCGCTGCAGGAGAAAATTTAACTGTAGAAGATAAAAGCGGAAAAGTTAAATATAGCCTAAATAAAGACCTTAAAAACATAACTTCTATCGAAAATGGTGGTAAAACATACACATTTGGAGATACAAATTTAGTAGATACAAGTGTTATTACAAATAAAGA
>OBRT01000094.1_pt1 | contig 31533 bp, 20 predicted proteins | sample 1494891 | NCBI WGS metagenome assembly OBRT01 (sample SAMEA3360688, study PRJEB22359) | human gut metagenome | biome: ENVO:urban biome; feature: ENVO:human-associated habitat; material: ENVO:feces | place: Bangladesh | collected 2011 | reverse complement strand
AGCTATATCTTATGCAAAGATATTGCAAACGAGTGCAATGCAAACTTGTTTTTCCGTGTAGGGGCGTGATTTATCACGTTCCTAACAACCTGCGTATGGTTTGCTTATTAGGAACGGAATAAATTCCGCCCCTACATATTGCTGAGTGCAGCTATATCTTATGCAAAGATATTGCAAACGAGTGCAATGCAAACTTGTTTTTCCTTGTAGGGGCGTGATTTATCACGTTCCTATCAGCAAACAAATTATCTTTATTATTAGGAACGTGATAAATCACGCCCCTACACGTTGCCGAGTGCAGCTATATCTTATGCAAAGATATTACAAACGAGTGCAATGCAAAATTGTTTGCACATTGCCGAGTGCAGCTATATCTTATGCAAAGATAGTAAATCAAAATTCCTTTACCAAACTATTTGGTAAAAAAGTAAGATTGTACATGTTTGTACAATTCATTGTACACGCTTGTACAAAGGATTATACACGTTTGTACAAAGCGATACATATTATACCTTCGGATAAGAAGGTGTAAGGGAACAATGAATGCCGAACAATTATAAATTACCATAGGGCATGTTGCCCCAGTATAGGCACAATAAAAAGCGAGCAAATGGGTTAGAAACGCAAAAGAGCCTATTTTGGCGTGCAAAATAGGCTCTTTTGAGCATCAAAACAAGGGGTTTTGTTTTTGGGAGAATTAGAAAGGCGAATCCATTACCACACGACGACCGAAAGGATGGAGCGCAAGTCCTGCTAATTCGAATTGTTTACGAGCAAAGGGTATGCCGATAATGGTAACCAATAGGAGTAATCCGAACACAATATGGGTCAGCCAAATCCAAATGCCTCCTAAGAAAAACCACAGAATGTTCATGAACGTGTGCAAACACCCATGTGCTTGGCTATCATAGACCACATGCTGACCAAAAGGCCACAACACATAAATACCTATCTTGAAGGTTTGAAGGGCAAAAGGTATGCCCACAATGGTAAACATCAAGGCTAAACTCGCTGCGAAATATTCTAATGCTGCAGCGAAACCGCCAAAGAAGAGCCATAACAGATTGCCAAATATTTTCATTTTTAATTGTTTTTGATTGTTTTAAAAGAGTTTTGCACCTTACGCCCTCTCTCTCCTCGCCGACTATCGGGTAAGGCTCAGTTTAAGACTGACACCAAAATCATGCGTGGTAGTAGGATAGCTACTTGACGAAAGCAATGGTGTGTTGATTTGAAGGTCATAGTAAACGCTGGCAGTAATGAGTCGGCTCAACGTGTAATCGCCTGTAAACGATACTTTGAATGCCGTATTACCGCTTGAAGCTGCCGATGTTAGCGTAGCAATATCGCGCGTAATGGCTGCTTGCTGACGATAGCTTAGGTCAAAACGGAGGTTCAAATCACGGTTAATTCCACTCTTATCTTTAAAATTCAACCCCTGAGACATGCCGTCATCTTGCTGATTAGCTTTGCCTGCTTGCTTCTTCTTGTTCTTCTTCACCGCACGAGAGTTGCGTCCACCAAAGAGATTGAAGTTGTTAATGCGATAACCCAAACCAAAAACCCAATCTTTTGAAATGGCTTCATTGATTTGTACACTCGTCATAGAGAGCGAAAGCACACGAGTTTGGCGGTATTCCAAACGAGCGGTAAGGTTGTTTTGCATCGTAACATCAATACCCAAAAGTGGCGAGAATGCTTCGTTAATGGATACTTGCGATATGTTATACATCGAACTTGGTATTGGTGCGCCCGTCGTAGCATCAGTGATAAAGCCTAATCCGTTCATGTATTCTTGCCATGTACTGAAACTTTGATAAGAACCAACGGCGAAAATGCTCTTATAAGCGTGGTTGATATTGACACTCTTGAAGATGTTTTGGAACATTGGAAGACGTGATAAACCACTGTAACGAACGTTCCAGTTAGGCAATAAACTCTTGAGTGTAGGGAAGATAGATAGCCCATTATTGCTCATACTCGTGTAAGCATTGAGGAAAGCAGGTATCATTACATCGGCACTATACTGGTTGATAGTTCCTCGTTTCGGGTTAAACGCTCCGCCACCCATTGATGAAGGATAACGTGCGCCCATGTATTGGGTCTCAACACGACCACGATAGTTGTCGAGCGAATGGACAAACTTTTCGAAAGTTGCACTCTTATAACCGTTATTAGCATCGCCTTGACTTTCAAAAGCTGTACCAATCGAAATGGTTGTCATGGTCAATGTTCCACTTTGTGTGGTTGGATTGCCCTTATACATGTATTGAATGCTCTTTGAAACTGTTTCCATACGACTTGCAGTGAGGTCTATCTTAAAGTCGCGGAACGGCTCTAACGTAGCACGAAGTTGCAAGTCTTCGGTTTTATTCGTAGTGGCTGGTGTTGCAATACTGTCCGACATGAGCAACCAACGGTTCTCTCTTGCTTTTTCAATATAGCTGTCGCTGATGACACCAAAGGCAAAATCTAATCCAGGAGACATTGCCCCATGACCACGAGATTGCCCAAACGCATCGCCAATGGTAGGCATAAAGCCTGGTAAGGACATGGAATATTGGTTGCGATACGAGATACTTGCGTTGCGAACCATCATTAAAGCACGCGCAATACACTGCGCTGTCTTGTACCAACCCTTGTTCTCTAATGGTTCTTTTGGTGTAACAGTAAGTTTCAAACGGAGCAAAGAGTCGGTCTTATTGTAGAGTTTCACTCTGTTTTCGTCCATCTTTTTCCACTTCAACTTCACCGAATGACCTTTAGAATCCTTTAAAGAAAGGTTGAAACGCTTGGTCTTTTTCGAGTGCGAAACGATGATAGCTGTATCGGCAGGAAGGGTTATTTCTTGCTCAAAGCTCTTCGCATTTTTTGGCAACGCTCTCTTCTTGTCATCGTCCTCGTCCTTTATTTTCAACTTCTTATCGTTTTCTAATTTATTACCAAATTTCTTCGCAATATTTTCACCACGTGAAGACAAACTAAGATTCTTGGAGAATGAGTTAGAAAGCGATTTGCTAAACCGTTCATTGGTCTTTTTCAAGAACGGAATGTGATTGTATAAACGTTCGAAATTGATAGAACTATTGATATTCAAAGTCCTATTGCTGGTTATGGTATGCCCTAACGACTTACCATTCTCCAATTCTGTCCCACGCACCCAATTATAAGTTGCATTGTAATTGGCGTCTGCATTCAACCAATCAAAGGCAGGAAGCATATTTAACGGCAACTGATAAGAAAGATTGAAGTTCTGTTGGTAGTCCAAAGGCGTACCAAAATTCTTTATACTCGTCCAAACAGAGTCTTTCCATGCTTGATATTCATCGGCATAGAGGGCTTTATTTATCGGCGTATAAGGCTCTTCTATCTCGGCATGAGTAGCACTTTGGAAACTAACATGAAGGTTTCGAGTCAAATCCCAACGTATTGAGAAGTCGCGATTCCACAAGAATTGCTCATTAAAGGTAAGCGGCAACATGTTGTTCTCGGTCGACTCCATGTCGCGTTCTTGCAATTCGTAATAATTTCGAGTAATTTCTGTATTGAATGTTACATTCTGTGGCAACCAATTTAACTCGAAACGCTTGATAATATCAAACCATCTTGAATTGCTTTTTATCATCTTTCGGAACGGCTTAAATGGCTTATAAATTGGTGTCCAACTATAATTCATCGCACCACGCCAATTGTCTTCATTTTCAAAAACAGTGGTTTCGCCCGTTGTATGGGTGTGCGAATGACTGTAAGAGAATGAGAAGTTGGCTGGGTCGTATGGCATTGGGTGGCGCTTATTCTGTATGCCTACACGCACATTCGATAGAGAAAAGTTCGTCGTTGTACGCTTTGTTACCGCAATGGATTCTATTGAGTCGCGCTCAATCTTATTTGCAGCACCATCAAGAGCAGCATTTAACTCCATATCGGTGTCCAAAGGATTGTATTTTGGACGGCGTTCGCTCTTGGTAACACTATAATATAAAGGTGCAGTAACCTTGGCTTTGTCGGGGAAGAACTTACCTAATTCGAAACTTGTGGTAACAGAAACATCTGTATTGGTTTCTTGTTGACGCTCGCTAACACCTTGTTCCAAACCACCAAAGCCGTCAGTACTATGACTGGCATTGACATCAATAGAACCAAAATCGGATAGTTGAATGTTCAATTGTCCATGTGCTGCCCAACCACCTTCATTGTTAAAGTCGAGCAAACGCAATTCATTCACCCATACTTCACCACTTTTCTCGCTATTAGAAAGGTTTCTTACACCTACAATCATGGTCTTTATCTCGCCCAAAGTAGGATTACCCATGACCGTAACTCTATTGGCTGGACGATTTTCATCATAGATAGAGAACTCTTTATTATAGCTTGCAGTACCATTTCCACGCCCTTGATTGCGCTTTTTCTTTACGTCTGTGAAAACAGAAATAGGCACATTCAACATATTTTCCTCAGGCCAAACCGCCTCACAACCCTGTCGTGAATAGGTGTCATACTGCCCTTCTGGAGTAAGTTTCAATGGAATTTCGTATTCGTAATAATTGTTCTTATAATCTGAACCCAAACGTATGAATACAGCCAACTGATTGTCTGTAAGATTGGTAACGTTCTGTTTCAACGCATTAGCGTGTACAAACATTTGTAAACGCTTATATTGGCGAATATCAAGGGTAGTATTTTTGTACACCGCCTTAGATTCTTTGTTGCCCAAATTGTTCACCGTAATCGCCAAAGCTTGCTCATTACTTTGCACAAGTTGTGGCTGTGTTGGGTCTTGTTCGCGTGAAATTCCAGGTGGAAGCACATAGTTTACAGGCGTTTTTGTATTGTTTTCTTCAATACTAACGGCACTTACTGACATCGAACCAGATGTTGAAGCCGAATTAGTAAGGTTTTGCTGATACTGACGCCACTCTCCACGAACCAAATCGAATGTACCAAATCGTAAAACAATAGGCTTTTCAAAGTTGGTAAGGAACATTCTCATGAAACGAATGCTCGTGAAATCATTGATAGAACCTACTCTTTTTTGATATTCACGCACAGGTATGCGGAACTGATACCATGTAATTTCTTCCGATTTTCCATTGCGCAGCTTTGGCGAAGTTACACGTTTGTCCACAATATAGTTTTGTCCCACAACCAAATCCTCTGGTCGAATGCTCACCTTATATTGGTAATATTTTTCGTATTCATTGAGCGTGTAATCTTGATTAATATCTTCCACGTCTGGAGCAGTCTTATAAGACGTGTCATAACGTTCATTTCTATTGTCTGTATCGGGCGAGTTTCCTTGCGGATTGTTAATGTGTTTGTAACGCTGAAGGATTGAAGCCTGCACTCTATCCCAATCAGAACCACGATAATAGTGGTAGTCGTCGTTGGCAGGGTCAGCCCAAATAGAGTCGAAAACAGCTTGATTGGTATGGCTACGAGCATAAGTTAAGAACTCTTGATAGGAAGCAAACTTTTGTTCTTCCTCATTGTTCAAGCCATTAAAACCTAAGTCTTGCAAAGCACGGCTACCCTTTGTTGTTGCGAAAGCATAGGTTACAGTGGTTTGTGTTGGTATTTTACCCCATTGAGTAGTCGTCCATGATTGAGTTCCGTCCACAGGTAATCCACTTTCATAGAACTTTTTACCATCGCGAAGAATGTCTTCTGAAACTTCTCCGAGGTTAATATAGAAATCGCCTCCATAGAGATTGCCGTCAGGTTGCTTACTTGAATAAATAAATGGGTCGAGTAACCAGAACTCAATGTACTCAATATTGGCTGTCTCGAAATCGTTTGTATCCAATTTACGCATCATTCCGCCCCATTTTTGTCGTGGGTTTGGCAGACGACCGTTAAGGTCTAACGTTGGACTAAAGTTATATGGACCACGCTCTTGTGGATAATAAGCGAGGTTAAGGATAGGCAAAGTTGATGTAGACCCATTATAACTGCTTTGGTCACGGTTTGGAAAAAGCTCATGAACATAAACTTCGCGCACATAATGGTTTGACAATTGTTCCAAATCGCTCTTGATATGACCAGGCGTTAGCGAGCTACTTCGGCGTGTAAACAATGGGTCTATGTTGTACCATGCCAACAAACTGCGGTTGAAACCACTTGAAAGAGTTGTTTTATCAGACGATTCCGAGAAATCGGTTGGTACACTTGATATAATCCAACTTGTTGGTTGGCTCACGTCAATCGTATTTTTTGTATTTTCAAAGTCGTCCAAATACGATGCTCTATCTTGTGTTCCCTTGCTTTGACCAGCAATTAATTGTGCAAATTCTGCTGTAAAAGAGATATGAGAAGGTTGCGTTAGATGCAAGAAAGGCAACTTATCGAGCATATTCGTGAGCCACTGACTTTCCTTTTTCCAACTCATATTGAGTCCCCAAATGGTATTGTTCAATGGTTCAGCACCCATATTTACCTTCGTTGTCAATGGCTGTTCAGACAAGTGCATGAACGTACCACCAAGCATAAAGTTCTTAGAAAAATCGTATTGCCAATTCAGTCCGAACATCGTTTTGCGCTCTTGCCCATAGTCAGACTGACTTTCCAACGACACATTTACGGAAGTTCCAGCGTCTATAATGCTTTGATTCAAAATGGTAACTTCGCCCGAATTATAATCAACACTATAATCTGAACCTTCTTGCAAAGTTACTCCACCTGCCGTTACTCTCACCGAACCTTGCGGAACATTGTATGCACCGAGTGAAATAACGTTAGCACTCGAACCACGAAACTGACCAATCAGCATGAATTTATCCTTCTCCGCTATTTGTTTTGCTATCGTTTTTGTAGAATCATATAGTTCTGTAAACGCATATTTTTGGGCGATATTAGCAGGAACACCCTTTGCAATCAAATAGTCTTGCATATACTTTCCGAAAGGTTCAGCTGCTGGAAAGAAGACACGTCCATCGGTTACGGTGTATCCAGGTACAAAGTCGAAGTAGCCATTTGGGTGTGGATTGTTGTTATTATCCAATCTATCAGCCCCCAAAACCTTAATCAAAGTTTGGTTTTTCACCTGTGGTTCAGGTATGTAAGAGAGATAAACGCCCGTTGTATCACTTTGATATTTAACATCTAAACGGAACTTATCCTTTTCGACTGTCGATGCTAAATAGTAGACATTCTTCATCATCAAGTCCCAGTTTGCCTGCTTTGGATTGTTGCTGGTGTTCTTCAACGACTTCACAAACAAAGCTTCTGCAACATTGGTTCGGTCGCTTGCAAACTCGCCAACTTGATAAGTTACGCCTCCCGATGTATATTCGTAAGCAATGGCAAGCACTTGGTCGGTTTGTAATCCTGTGCGCAATGAAACGTAACCGAGGGCTTGATTGACCGTATATTCAGAGCTATTAAGCAGTCGAGCATTCGATAATTTTTCGTAATCGACACCACCTACTAATCCCAATCCGTCCAAAACTGTTGCCGATTTATCAATGTCGCGTGCTTCAGGGTGGTTCTGTGCAATGGTGTTATACTCGCTATTGGCAGCATTTGACGGCACTGAACCGCTACCACTTCCCCACAAATCGGTTCTACTCACCTTTGTATTTTCACCTAAATCACTCAAAGCGACAATATTACGAGTATTGTTTGTCGTTCCCGTTTTGTTCGTAACCCATATTTCAACACGATTGATAGTGATACCAGTCGTAAGATTTGGCAACGTTTTCATGGCTCCGTCATATTGCGAACGGAAGGCTTGAGCGAGGAAGAAGTGGCGGTTTTCTTCGTAATCGGCAGCGTCTAATTCGAATGGAGTCAATTGTTTTCCACCCTTCGAACTTACGCTTTTATTAGAAGACTTCTTCTGTGAAATAACCGTTTGCAGTTTAAGTTTACCAAATTGCATATCGGTTCTGATACCAAAGAGCGACGATGCACCTTGTACCAACGAGTTATTAGACGGAAAAGTAACGTTACCGCCTTCCACCAACTTAATAATTTCGTCTTCTTTTCCTTCGTATTTCAGTTTAAAGTTTTGAGCATCAAAGTCGAAAGTAGCATCTGTGTAATTAAGGTTCATGTTTACCTTATCGCCCACCTTACCATTGACGTTCAAATTTATCTTTTCATCAAAATTCATCGTTGTCATTTTTCGGTTACGAATAGGCAACGAAGGGTTATCAATATTCTTTAACGTTGCGCCAAACTTTAATTCAGCGGTTCCTTGTGTCTTTACACGCACACCACCTGGTCCAAAAATCTTTTCGGCAGGTCCTAAAGCAAAGTGTATATCGGTAAAATCGAACTTCTCTTTCCCTTTCTTTTCTAATATTTCTTTGTTCTTTTGGCGATAATAATCGGCAAAACTTTTCTTTTCGCTCCATGCTTTATACTCCTCTGGAGTCATCATAATTGGCGTTGTAATGTAGGTGTCGCCAATTTTATTTCCGATGATATACATACCCAAAGTGTCATTATATTCCACACTTTGCTTTAAGTTTTCAGGGCGTTTTAAGTCGTACGAACCTTGTTCAAGGTCGCTATAAGTAACAGGAGTAGTGCGTTGTACCTTCCAACGAGGGTGCAACAATGAGTCGGGTATATCTTCATTCTCAAGTTCAACATCGGGCATTTTAACTTTTTTCGTGGTGTCGAGAGGCGCAATCTTGTTGTGCAATGTACTGAAAAATGGCAGTACATTAGCCCAAGAGTTTCCCCACGCTATCAAGCTAATGCCTGTAAGCAATAGAAAAATGAAGAATATATGTTTACCTTGTTTCATGTATGAGAGCGTCGTCGTCCATCTTTTTCAGCCTTTTTGTCATCGTTAGGCTTACAACTTATGTTATTTTATTTGCTTCAACGCCAATTTTACCACTTGCTCTACTGGTAAATCTGGTTGTTCGGTCAAAATATCTACCACTACTTTAGCCGATGGCGCTGGCGAGAAACCCAACATCGTGAGCGCACCCACGGCTTCGTCCTTCACAGCATTATTAACATTGGCGGCATTTGGCTGACTACTAACGTGTAATTCCTCGGCAATTCCACTTTGAACAATCTTATCTTTAAGGTCAACGATGATGCGTTGTGCCGTTTTAAGACCTATTCCCTTCACTGCTTTCAACATTTTTTCATCACCATTAGCTATCACATTACACAATTCAGCTGGCGTTAAGGAAGAAAGTATCATGCGTGCCGTGTTTGCTCCCACACCCGAAACGGTAATGAGCAATCGGTAAAGTCCACGTTCTTGCTTATTGGCAAATCCGTAAAGCGTATAACTATCATCACGCCCACCCATACTAATCGCCTCATGAACAAAGAGTTTTACACTCTTCTTACCTTGTATAACTCCGTATGTATTAAGCGAAATATTAAGCCCATAGCCCACACCATTTGCTTCGACAACTGCCAATGCAGGGGTCAATTCTGCCAATTCGCCCTTAATATATTCTATCATAAAAGAATTTTCTGTTATAAAAACCTGCGAGCAGGTATTTTGTATATACCTTATTTATAACGACCATGTCGCTGCTTTATTGCATCATCGCAGAAAAAATGTGGATTTAAGCCTCAACAAACGATTTCGTTTTCAACAAACAAACGCAACGAAATTGATGAAAAAAGAAATTAGAAAAATAGAACAATCTTTCGTTTTGTTTTACAATACAAAACCCACCATTTTACAAAACCTATTGTTTTTAATAAAAAAACAGCCTATTTTGAGCCTCAAAACAGCCTGTTTTTTTATCACAAATAGCAAAGATTGAAGATATAAAAATATAAAATAACACAACTAATTGATTATAAATCACTTACAAAACACCATCTTCACTATTCAAAATTATAGCGTTTTATTACACGATTTTAGAACAATATTACATCAAAACAACTCCCATCAAATCAAAACATTTGGTGGAAGACGGCAAAACAAAGAAATAAATTTGGTGGAAAACGGCATTTTAGCATAAAACATTTGGTGGAAAAGAAAAAAACTGTAACTTCGCAAGGATTAAAACGGAGAATAAAAGATGGAAAAAAATAATTTTTCGCAGAAAACTATACGACCAAATGTTGAAATGGAAAGAACAAGACTCATGCGTCATTAGATGCGTTTTGCGAAAAATATTCTGAAAGAATCAAGAACAGATACCTTATATATACAAAGGATTTCGAAGCCAATCAAAACGTAATGCAGCTGCCTGTCTATATGACAATGTTTTTGTAACGGCATTTTTCATCAAGCTTTGAATTTATAGAGTGCCAAAAAGTAGTTAAATATTTTGCATTTCAGCCCTTTTATTGTAACTTTGTAGCAATGAATATACAAGATTCTAAGAACATACGAATGAGCGAAAACATTATTATTGTCGACGGAGATTACGTGGACAAAGTGGCGTTTAACCTCATTGTGAACTTCGAGCGAATGCTCAACAGACAGATTCCAGTGGCAGACTTTAGCCAATGGGTAGTTGCTATTGCGCTTGATGGCAGATTAAAGCCAGGCAATCACGAAACGCAAGTGGTGGTATTGCACGATAAAAATAATTCTAAATTTGAAAATTTCATGCCTGCCAATTTCGAAAGCGAACTAAATAAAAAGGCTTTCAAAGACGAACAATTGGGCGAATTTATCATTAACACCATTGCAACAGGTAGCCAAATGACCGATAAAGATGCGGTGCTACTTGATGTACTTAAAATAGCATTGAACCACAACGATGTGCATCGCATCATGATTGTGCCAAATGCCGAAGACAGCAACGTGTATGATGTCATCAGAAACACAGTGAAAGACGCTGACGACGAAGAGAAACACATTACGATGTTTGCCATGATGCCTATGGAAGGAGGCAACTTTAAACAACAAATATTGGGCTATCCGCTCATGAATGCAATGGGCATAAGAGCAGAAGAAATTAAAAGAAAAATAAAATAAAAAGATATAATATGGGAAGAGTACTTATGATTGGCGCAGGTGGCGTTGCTACGGTTGCCGCATTTAAGATTGTCCAAAATCAGGACGTGTTTACTGAGTTTATGATTGCAAGCCGTCGCAAGGAAAAATGCGACGAATTGGTCAAGGCTATCCACGATAAAGGCTACAAGGCTGACATAAAAACAGCGCAAGTAGATGCTGACGATGTGGAACAATTGAAGGATTTGTTCAATTCGTTTCAACCTGAATTGGTGGTAAACCTCGCTTTGCCTTATCAAGATTTAACCATTATGGAGGCTTGTTTGGCTTGCGGTTGCAACTATTTGGACACCGCAAATTATGAACCAAAGGACGAAGCTCACTTTGAATATAGTTGGCAATGGGCTTACAAAGATAAGTTTGAAAAGGCTGGATTGACCGCTATCCTCGGTTGTGGATTCGACCCTGGTGTATCACAAGTATTCACTGCTTACGCAGCAAAGCATTATTTCGATGAAATTCATTACCTCGATATTGTAGATTGCAACGCTGGTAACCACCACAAAGCATTTGCAACCAACTTTAATCCTGAAATAAATATCCGTGAAATCACCCAAAAAGGACTTTATTACGAGAATGGAGAATGGATAGAAACTGAACCTTTGAAGGTCCATCAAGACTTGACTTATCCAAATATTGGTCCTCGTGATTCTTATTTAATGCACCACGAAGAGTTGGAATCGTTGGTAAAGAACTATCCAACCATTAAGCGCGCTCGCTTTTGGATGACTTTCGGACAGCAATACCTCACTTATTTGGATTGCATACAAAACCTTGGCATGAGTCGTATTGACGAAATTGAATACGAAGCACCATTGGCTGACAACTCTGGAAAGACTGCAAAGGTTAAAATTGTGCCATTACAATTCCTTAAAGCCGTATTGCCTAACCCACAAGACTTAGGCGAAAACTATGACGGAGAAACCTCTATCGGTTGCCGCATTCGTGGTATTAAGGACGGAAAGGAACAAACTTACTATGTTTACAACAACTGCAAGCATCAAGAAGCCTACGAAGAAACGGGTATGCAAGGCGTAAGTTACACCACAGGTGTGCCTGCAATGATTGGCGCAATGATGTTCTTCAAAGGCATTTGGCGCAAACCAGGCGTTTGGAATTTGGAAGATTTCGACCCAGACCCATTCATGGAACAACTCAACAAACAAGGTTTGCCTTGGCACGAAGTGTTCGGAGGCGACTTAGAGTTGTAAGCTGTAAGAACAAAGAAACGCTTTCAATCATAATATGGCATGTTCTTTAAACTTCATTGAATTTGTTTGCGAGCAAATAGCCCCTGTTGGCGACATCAGATACAGAAAAATGTTTGGCGAATATATGATATATGCCAACGAAAAACCTGTCATCATCGCTTGCGATAATATTGCTTTTGTGAAGCAACACAAAGCGATAGAAACGTTAATGGTAGGATCTGAAAAAGGATTTCCCTATGATGGAGCTAAAGAACATTACATATTAGACGTTTCAAAAGCTGACAACGCTGTCCGAGTAGTTACTATCTTAGCAGAAGTTTTGCCGTATCCTAAAAAAAGAAATAAGCAAAAGAATGCGCTATAACCAATGAATATATACAAACTATTAAAGGTTTACCAAAAAATAAAAAGCCCAAAAGTAAAACTCTTGGGCATTTTGGCGTTGCACATAACCAAGCGACGTTATTTGAGTTTGAATATAGATCCAGCATTAGCTTGTAACTTTCGCTGTCGAATGTGCTATTTCAGCGACAACGAAGCGGCAAGAAAAAACAAAAAGTTTAAATTACAACGTAAAATAAATACAAAATGGCAAAAGAAAATAAAGAAGAATTATCTGCTGGCGAAGGCAAATTGAAAGCCTTGCAAGCAGCGATGTCGAAAATAGAAAAGGACTTTGGTAAAGGCTCTATCATGAGAATGGGCGACGAGCAAATAGAAAACGTGGAAGTAATCCCAACAGGTAGCATCGGACTTGATGTTGCTTTAGGCGTTGGTGGCTATCCTCGTGGACGCATTATAGAGATATATGGTCCTGAAAGTTCGGGTAAAACAACGCTTGCCATACATGCTATTGCAGAAGCACAGAAGGCGGGTGGTATCGCAGCTTTTATTGATGCAGAACACGCTTTCGACCGCTTTTATGCTCAAAAGTTAGGAGTTGATGTTGATAATCTTTGGATTTCACAGCCTGATAATGGTGAGCAAGCATTGGAAATAGCCGACCAATTGATTCGTTCATCGGCAATTGATATTCTCGTAGTGGACTCTGTGGCTGCGCTTACGCCTAAAAAAGAAATCGAAGGCGACATGGGCGACTCTAATGTGGGCTTACAAGCACGTTTAATGAGTCAGGCTTTGCGCAAACTTACCTCTACCATTAGCAAAACAAACACCTGCTGTATCTTCATCAACCAGTTGCGTGAGAAGATTGGAGTGATGTTTGGCAATCCTGAAACAACAACGGGTGGTAATGCATTGAAGTTTTATAGTTCTGTAAGATTGGACATTCGTCGTGTTACTTCGGTGAAAGATGGCGACAATATCATTGGTAATCAAGTTCGTGTGAAGGTTGTAAAGAACAAAGTAGCCCCTCCTTTCCGCAAAGTAGAGTTTGAAATTCTCTTTGGCGAAGGCATTTCTAAGGTAGGCGAAATCCTCGATTTGGGTGTGGAATACAACATCATTCAAAAGAGTGGAAGTTGGTTTAGCTACAATGGAACTAAGTTAGCACAAGGCAGAGATGCTACAAAAACTATGTTGAAAGACAATCCTGAACTCGTTGAAGAGGTTAGCCAATTGATAAACGAAGCCATTGCTGCTAAACAAAACGCATAAAAACTTATAAGAAAAAAGACGAAAGAAAGAGTCATATCCCCCTTCTTCCGTCTTTTTTATGTATTTTGAAAAGGAAGAGAATAGATTTTACCTTATAATAGAATTGTTTTTTAATTTAAATCATATATTAATTTAAACTATTTATTAATACATAACGCAATAAAGAATATGTTTGACAAATTAAACGCATACGAAAAAGCAATTGTAATGTTCTTTGCTATCAATTATGGCAATGAAATTACAAAGAAAATTTACACAAAATACGCAGCAAAAATAATCCCTCAACCTTTTTGTTACGAGGTTTTAGAATCGTTGATGCAGCAACAATTTGTCAGCAAAGTAGTTAGTTATTATTCTGCAAAGAGCATTTATCAGCTTAAAAAAGAATATGTTTTAAAGGCACTTTACGAGCTAAAAAAGAAAGAAAATATTAAACTTTATAGGTCGTTTACAACTATAACAGAGCATATTAGCGTGCTTTCTTACAGTTCAAAAAAGATAATTAAAGATTTATTGGAATTACTTTCAAATCCAAAATCTTTAAAGAACCTCATCTATTTTCAATTTTCCGTAGACGAAAGAGTACCCTTTATAACGCCCATTATTGGTCTTCCTGAATTTGATTTCTTAATATCAGAACTCAGAGAAGACACATTAATCACTATACTCACCCCAAAATGCAACGAAATTATTGACAATGACGTGGCATTTCCATGGGAAAGAATCCTCCAATTAATAGAAAATCGCAAAAAAGACAGTTCGTATCATGAACTCATCAATTGTTTTGCGTTCTTCTATTACATAGCAACAGGAAAAATTTGCATTGACCTTGCAACTACAATTGCCGATAAATACACCTTGCAAATAGCCGCCATTCAACAGCTATACAAGAAGAATTATGAGGCAGCAGGTAAGCTCTACATCAAAGCGATGCAATCTTTCAATAATTTAAATCATTCAAAAAATATATTTTCAGATACTATCAGCAACTATTTTTATGCCCTTGCCATGTTGCTTACCAATAGCAAATCGAGCATAAAGAAGTTGGAATTATTGTCGAAAAAGGAAATATCAAATTCTAACATCTTTCTTTTTACCTTTGTAAAAATCATTTACAATTATTTTATTTTACATAAAGACCTTCCAAATTCTACGAGTACCGAAGTAGGGTTCTCAACCAATGAAAATGTTACTTACCTTTATTTTATTTGGACACTCCTTAAACGCCTTGAAAAAGAGTCGGAAAAAAAATACAGAATAGACCTTACCCGACATCAACCCACCGCTGCTTTTTTGCGCAACGAAATGAAACCAATGGGCATTGTCCCCGAATCGGATAATGTAGAAGACCTTTTTGGCGGCTCATCTATCATAAACGAGATAAGAATTACCCCACTATGGCAAGCTAAATTAGAGGCTATTATCAATGAAGCCAATCAAAAAAAGGAAGAAAAAGCGTTAAATGCACAACAGAAAAAAATAGTTTTCCATTTAGATTATGGCTACATTACTCCAATTGAAAAGAAACTTCTCAATAGTGGGAAATGGTCTGTTGGCACAAAAATGACAATGAATAAGTTTATGCAATTGGATGAATCCTACTTAGATGATAGCGACCGCAAGATTCAAAAGGGCGTACAGGCGTGGTCGTCATTGTTAAGTTTTTATGATAATATCCACCTTTTCATCGGCTGCAACCATATCTATGCTCAGCTTAACAACGAAAGAAAGCTCGTCAATGTACACTTAGACAAGCCTTTTCTAATTATCAATAAGAAAAAAAATGGAAGTTTTGAAGTTTCAAGCAACATCTCTGAAGCCGAACCTGTTAAAAATAGATTCTATTATATTAAAAATTCAACTTTCGATTATTCCGTTTTCCAACCTACGGAGTACGAACTCAACATTTACAACCAACTATTAAAAACTGAAATTTTTCCTGCTGAAGCCGAGCCATTGATTACAAAGTTGATTAAATCGATAGGTGGAAAAACCGAAATTCACTCGAATATGGTTAGCGAACTAAACGATATTCAGCAAGAGAAAGCCCCTTCTTTTGTTACTGTTCGCATTGTTCCAGCTCAATACGACACCTTTAATCTTTCTTTTTTCATAGAATATTCCGACCTACTTTCGTTTATTCCTGGCGAGGGTAATGTGGCTACAATCATTGAAAAAGACGGAAAACGTGTCAATATTTTGCGTGATTTGGAAGCCGAAAAAGCCAATTTACAACTTATTATCAACTCATTAGAAGGTTTTGAACCACTATCCGACTACACGTTCGACGATACCTTGTATTCTAAAGTAGCATTTTCCCTTTCTACTTTCCAACTCTTAAAATTTATGGATTGGGCTAAAAAGCACGAAGACATCTGTCAATTGGAATGGCCAGAAGATGCTGCCTTGAAGTTTCATCAGTCTGTTCAAAGCAATAAACTCAATCTTTCTTTCAAGCAAAAGAATGGTTGGTTTGAGGTGGAAGGCGATGTTCAGATTGCTGAAAATGAAATAATTTCCTTGCAACAGTTATTGGAAATGATGCGCGATAGTTCGCAAAAAGGATTTATTCGAATAGGCGATAAGGAGTATATTACCCTCAGCAAACAGTTGGAGCGCATCTTAAAACAATTGGATACCGCAACTTCCGACAATAGAAACCACCTTCAAATAGCACCAGCAGGTGTGGGCTTGCTCAACGATATTCTCTCCGACGAAACCTTAAATATTAAAGGACAAGAAAACATGGAGAGCCTTCGCCAACGCATTGCCGAAAGTTCTAAATTGCAACCTCGTGTACCTAAAACTTTAAAAGCCGATTTACGCAAATATCAAGAGGAGGGTTTTGAGTGGTTATCACGTGTAACATCGTGGGGCGCAGGTGTGTGTTTGGCTGACGATATGGGTCTTGGTAAGACATTACAAACCATTTCTTTACTTTTGGAACAGAAGAAAGAAGGGGCATCATTGGTCGTTGCACCAGCCTCAGTTGTACCCAATTGGCGCAACGAAATTCGCAAATTTGCCCCATCATTCAATGTTTTAATCCTCAATTCAGCCGATGACCGTGCGGCAATGATTAAGAAAGCTAAACAGGGCGATATAGTTTTGGCAACCTACGCCATGCTCAACATAAATGAGGCAGAACTCATTGAGCAAGAATGGAATGTGATTTGTTTAGACGAAGCACACACTATCAAGAACCCAACCACTAAAATGTCGAAATCGGCGATGAAGTTGCGTGCCAAAAGAAAGGTTATTCTCACGGGTACACCTATCCAAAACCACTTGTCAGAGCTATGGAATTTATTCCAATTCATTAACCCTGGCTTGTTGGGAAGTGCCGATGCGTTTAAGAAAAAGTACATTCTACCAATCGAAGGCGACCACAATAAAAGTCGTCAAATACAACTCCGCAAACTCATTTCGCCTTTCCTTCTTCGCCGAACAAAGGGAGAGGTTATTGAGGAACTGCCCGAAAAGAACGAAGTTGTGCGCCCTGTCGAACTATCAGACACAGAAATGGCACGGTATGAACTACAACGAGCGCAGGCAGAGGCTATGGTTGAGGTAGAAAAGAATGTTAGTGTCAGCACGTTAGCCGAAATAACTCGCTTGCGACAATTGGCTTGTAGCACAGCTTTAGTAGATAAGAAATGGGAAGGAGTAAGTTCTAAAACATTGGCATTCATTGATTTGGCTGAAAGTTTAAACGATAGCGGCAACCGTGCTTTGGTGTTTTCTCAATTTACAAGCTATTTTGCTGAAATCAAAAAGATGATGGATAAAGCTAAATTGCCTTACCTTTATTTAGACGGTAGCACACCAATGAAAAAGCGTGAACAATTGGTACGTGAGTTTCAAGAGGGCGATTGCCCATTTTTCCTCATCAGTTTGAAAGCTGGTGGCTTAGGTTTGAACCTTACGGGGGCTAATTATGTCATTCATTTAGACCCATGGTGGAATCCTGCCATTGAGCAACAAGCCACCGACCGTGCCTATCGCATTGGGCAAGAACAAGATGTTACGGTTTACAGGCTTATTGCTCAACATACCATAGAGGAGAAAATTCTCCGCTTACACAAAACAAAACGCGACCTTGCCGACTCATTATTAGAGGGAACGGATATGGCACACGCTATGACACAAGCTGAATTGTTAGAACTTTTGCGCGATAAATAATTTTTAAAGAACTACTTATAAAATGGAAAAGAATATCATCAACGAATTTGAACAGACTATAAAAGACGATTTATACCAATATTTATTGTTGCACAAGGAAGTAGATGAGCGTCTGCCAGAGGCTCCCGATCTTGACGAACTTTGGGTAAAGATAGTCAAAGCTTATATGCCTGATGCCATTCGTGAGTTTCCTGCCTATCCAACAGTTGCTCTCGGCTGGATAATGTATGTGGGTATGGCTCTTGCAAAATATTGGGACGAAGATTGGGCTTTATATAGTAAGGTGGAAAACCTGTATGCCTACCTTCGCGACCAAACCGATTTCGACCATACGGACGACTATATCCGTGAAAAAGTGTTGCTGCTTTCTGCTGACGAGGCGCAAAGTTTGGAGCAACTCGTAGGCGAATGTGCTGCACGAACTTACAATAAATTGCGCCGCTTAAATGTGGAACCTGGCACAAAAGAGGCTTTCAAAGCCTTTGTAGCTGCCCTTCATCAACTCTATAATTTTGGTGTTGCAATGGAACTCAAACGTTTAGGCTATAAAATGACCGCCATACAATAACCCTTTTAAAAACTACTAACATGGAAGAACTAAAATGCCCGAAATGTGGAAGTGTATTTACAGTGAACGAAGCCGACTATGCTTCGATTGTAAGTCAAGTAAAAACCGATGAATTTCATCGTGAAATAGAACGTCGATTAAGTGAGTTGAACGAGAAACATGCTGCCGAAACCGAACTCGAGAAGTCGAAAGTGGAACAAAAATTCCAATCAGAGCTCAACAAACGAGAACAAGAGCTGGCGCGTAAAGATGCTGAAATAGACCATGTAAGAACTGAACAAATGGCTGAAATAGCACGCCTTAAAGCTGAAATAGCCAACATGGATAGCCTTAAAAAGAGTGAGGTCGCTTTAGCAAAAGTGGACAAAGACAAGGAAATTTCCGACTTAAAAGCCCAATTAAAGGAGTATGAGGCTGCAAAGCAAATTGCGATTATGCAAGAAAAAGAGCGGGCTTCGGCTGTCCTTCAAGAGAAGGAACGCAAGATAGAACAACTTCAATCGGAGGCAAAACTCCATTCGCAAGAGGCTCAACTCAACGAAGTGGCACTCAAAAAGAAGCATTCTGACGATATGCAACGTATGCAAGAAATGGTCGATTACTACAAGGATATGAAGGCAAAGCTGTCTACTAAAATGGTAGGAGAAACGCTTGAACAACACTGTGCTACCCAGTTCGGACAATTTTTGCGTCCTATTATGCCTACAGCTTACTTTGAAAAGGATAACGATGCAAGCGATGGCACAAAAGGCGACTTCATTTTCCGTGATTTAGCGGACGGTCTTGAGTATGTTTCCATTATGTTTGAAATGAAAAATGAAATGGACGAAACCGCCACAAAGCATAAAAACGAAGATTTTTTGAAGAAACTCGACGACGATAGGCGCAAAAAGAATTGCGAATACGCAGTATTGGTCAGTTTATTAGAGCCTGATAGCGAACTTTATAATGGAGGAATCGTTGATATGTCGCACCGCTTTGAGAAGATGTATGTCATTCGTCCGCAGTTCTTTATCCCTCTGATTACGCTCCTGGTGCAAACTTCAAAAAAGAGTTTAGACTATAAACGACAACTCATTGCAGCACAAAGTAAGGAGGTAGATGTTACCAATTTTGAAAATAAGATTGAAGATTTTCGTTCGAAATTCATGCGCCATTACGAGCTACATTCTAAGAAATTTACAAGTGCTATTGAGAGTATTGATGCTACAATCAAGAAACTCCAAAAGGTGAAAGAGGAACTTCAGAGTTCTGAAAACAATCTCCGCTTGGCCAATCAGGACACGGAAGACCTTACAATTCGTAGACTCACTTATAAAAATCCAACGATGAAAGCCAAGTTTGACGAGGCTCGTGAACTATCAAAAGGGTAAATCCATTTAAAAATCTAAACGTAATAGAAGTTTGGGAGGCTAATATCATAAAGCAAAAGCAATAAGGGCGTGTTTGATTACACGCCTTTTCTTTTTAATCAAAAAGACTTATAACACCCTTTTTTATGTTTTTAAAGAAGTCTGTCCAACTATTTGACTTCTCTTTTTGCGGTGTTGCAGACTTTGTAACAGGTTTGTTGGTAGACATTGTTGCAGACTTTTGCCCCACTTTTTGGTTTCTTTTTTGCGTTGTTGTCGTTCTCGTTTTCTTTGGGTGCAACGTTGTTTTAACCTTCCTTTGTATTGTTTTTGGTTTATCGTCTTTCCCTTCTGCTTCCCATTCAGGTATAAATTCGTAGCAAACACCCGCTAAACCATATTCCACTTCAGGTACTTGCAAAACATTTTGTTCAGAAGTATATGGAATTTCTACATCTTTTGGCATTACTTCCACCTTTATATAAGCCACGCCTGCCGATAACATTCCTAATTCTCGTGCTGCTGCATAAGATAAATCTACAATTCTTCCCTTTATAAATGGTCCACGGTCGGTAACTCGCACAATACATGAGTTACCATTTTTTGTATTTGTAACCCTTAGTTGTGTTCCAAAAGGCAATGTTCTATGGGCGCATGTGAAATCGTTACGGTCGTAACGTTCGCCATTGCTCATCTTTCTTCCGTGCAAACTATTACCATAATAAGAGGCTTTACCGCTTGATTGTGCATAGAGCGCAGTCGAAGCCGTAAAGCCTATTATAGTTGTTGTTACTATGAGGAGATTTCTAAATTTATCCATAAGCGATTTTTATCAGTCCCCCTTAGTAATGTATTTTTTTAATCCCTCCCACTTTGTTGTGGGAGAGATTGGAGAACCTTATTAGATTACACCTTGTTCAAGCATAGCCTGAGCTACCTTCATGAAACCAGCGATGTTAGCACCCTTAACGTAGTCAATTGTACCATCTTTTTGTTCACCGAACTTAACGCATTGTTCGTGGATACTTTCCATAATCCATTGCAACTTGTCGTTTACTTCAGCAGGAGCCCAATTCAAGTGAGCAGCATTTTGTGTCATTTCAAGACCAGAAGTAGCTACACCACCAGCGTTTACAGCCTTACCAGGTGCGAAGAGGATACCGTTCTTTTGGAAGTAGTGGATAGCACCTGGTTGGCAACCCATGTTTGAAACTTCGCAGCAGCACCAGCAGCCGTTCTTAACCAATTCCTTAGCGTCGTCTTCGCTAAGTTCGTTTTGGAATGCACATGGAAGAGCGATGTCAACAGGAATGCTCCAAGCCTTCTTACCAGCTGTGAACTTAGCTTGACCTGGGAACTTAGTAGCCATATCTTCTACCTTGTTGCGGTTAGAGCTACGCATTTCGAGCATGTAGTCAATCATTTCCTTTGTGATACCTTCTGGGATTTCGCAAACACCATCAGGACCAGAGATTGCAACAACCTTACCACCGAGCTCTGTAGCTTTTTCTGCAGCACCCCATGCTACGTTACCGAAGCCAGAGAGAGCAATCTTCTTACCCTTAATATCTTTGCCAGCCTTCTTGAGGAGGTGCATTGTGAAATAAAGAGCGCCGTAGCCTGTAGCTTCTGGACGGAAGAAAGAACCACCCCATGTCAAACCTTTACCTGTGAGCACACCTGTGTGGTATTGACGAGTAAGTTTTTGGTACATACCGTTCATGAAACCAATTTCGCGACCACCAACACCTACGTCACCAGCAGGAATATCTTGGTCTGGACCGATATTGTGGCGGAGTTCAAGCATGAATGCTTGGCAGAAACGCATGATTTCAGCGTCTGACTTACCAACTGGGTCGAAGTCTGAACCACCTTTACCACCACCCATAGGCAATGTTGTAAGTGCGTTCTTGAATGTTTGTTCGAAACCGAGGAACTTCAACATAGAAGGTGTAACTGCCTTGTGGAAACGGAGACCGCCTTTGTATGGGCCAATTGCGCTATTGAATTGTACGCGATAACCAAGGTTAGTTTGAACCTTACCGCTATCGTCAATCCATGTTACACGGAAAGTGAAGATACGTTCTGGTTCAACCATTCTTTCAATAATCTGAGCCTTTTCGAACTCAGGGTGTTGGTTGTAAACTTCCTCGATAGATTCGAGAACTTCTTGTACTGCTTGCAAGTACTCAGATTCACCTGGATGTTTTTGTTCCAGGGTCTGCATGATTTTTTTGACTTCCATAGTAATTTTGAAAATGTTTATGTTAGTGTTTGTCTTTCTAAACTATACCGCAAATTTATTCAAATAAAATCAGAATGCCAAAGAAAACCCCATATTTTTGGATACTTCCTAACAATTTTTAAAGTCTCGTTGCTTTTATTTTTTATTATCAGTTTGCAAAATAACAAATTAATAATCAGTTTTGCAACTATAAGCAAAGTTATTGCCTCATATTTTGAAATTTTTGTTTTATTTTAAGTTTTACCAATGAACAATTGGTCATTTCTTAGTTGTTAATCTTTTTAACGTTATAAATTGCGGTTCGCTTGACTTTCTTTGCGGATAGAAGGAACACTTACTACACCGCCTGATTTGAAAAGTGGAATGATTTTCGTTCCGAAAAATTAAAGAATTATTGGTCAAAATGGTTGTAAATTGTTCTATTATCGGGTTGAAAAGAGGAATGATTAAGGCGAAAAATATCACCTTTATAAACTGTTGATTATGAATTGGTTGCAAAGACCTACCGCTTTTCGATTTAAAAACCTATTGTTTTGCACTTCAAAACAGCCTATTTTGAAGCGCAAAATAGGCACTATTCGTTTTCATAACGAGGAGTTGTTTGTTCTTTTTCCGCATAAGTTAAGGAACAGAGCGTAAAAACGAACGAGAAACATGGGTATTTCTTTTTTCAATTATAGTGGATAAGAACCGAGAGAAAGCCTCATTGGACAATCTACTATATTATATTAAGGTGGAAAAGAAAAATTTTATTTTTGAAAAATCTTTATTATCTTTGCAATATGAATCATGATTTAAACAAATTATATAGCAGTCGCATCACTGAATTAAGCAACACGATAGGTCGTTTGCGCACTAAAAGTCGTGGATTTATTGTTTCCGAAATTGTTTCTTTTGGTGTTGCCATCGGTTTCGTAGTGCTTTTTACAATCCTTGAAAATGCTTCGTGGACACTTGGGGCAGCTTTGTGCGCCTTGTTTTCCTATTTTTATATTCGCAATTTAGATACCAAGAACGATAAGAAAATAGCCGAAGCAGAGGCATTGAAGATGGTTTATGAAAAGGAAGTGACTTACGGAGAAGGCGATTATTCGTGCTTTCCATCGGGAGACCAATACGTTCAACCTACCCATGCGTTCACTTACGACCTTGATGTATTTGGTAATGGTTCATTATTTCAGCGCATGAATCGCACGATTTCGTTGGGTGGAAGCGATTGTTTAGCCGAGTCTCTGTCGGGAGCATGGGAGGAAATGCCTGTTACGGAACTAAAAAAGCATATCAATGCACGCATTGAAAGCATTAAAGAGTTGTCGGAAAACGAACCTTTTTTGGCACAATTTAAAGCACAAGGAGTTGAAAAACAAATTGATACAACTGCTATTCGTGAAGCTTTTAGGAGTGTTCACACGCTGAAAATATCGAATTTATTTGCCAACAGAGCCTTTCGCATTTTCCTTTATGCCGACCTTGTAGGCTTTTATCTTAGCATTTTCCTTTCAATAGGCAACTTTTTGCCTGCTTTTATGCCGTTGTGGTGGGCTATATTCAACTTCTTCCTTGCCACTTTTTGTGCTAATCCATACATTAAACTCATCAATGAAGTTATTTCAAAGCTCAAAAATCAAGTGCGTGGCTATGTAAATATGGCAGCCCTCATAGAGCAACAAAAGTTTGAAACACCCTATTTGTGCGAATTAAAAAGCAACTTATCGGGTGCAATAGAATCGTTTAGTCAGCTGGAACGCATACTGCAAAAGATTGATAACCGTAGCAACGAAATTGGTATTGTATTGTTCAATTGCTTCGGACTGCTTGATATTACCATTGTTCGACACTTTTTGCGTTGGCAACGCACCTACAAACCCATTACCGACCAATGGATTAAGACCGCCAGCCTCTTCGATGCGCTCGTATCAATGGCTACTTTCCGTTTGAATGAAAATATAGCTAACACGGCAATAATCGTAAATGATGGCGGTGTAGCCTACTCGGCACGCTCCATTTACCACCCGTTTTTGGGCGAAAAAGCCGTGCGCAACAACTTCGATATAAAGGATAAAGAGTTTTATATCATTACAGGTGCAAACATGGCAGGGAAGAGTACATTTTTAAGAACATTGGGTGTGAACTATATTCTTGCTATGAATGGGTTGCCAGTGTTTGCCGATGAAATGCGCATCTCCCTCTTTCATTTGTTCACTAATATGCGAACCACCGACGACCTTACGCATGGCATCTCTTATTTCAATGCTGAATTGCTCCGCTTAGAACAGTTAATAGGTAATTTAAAGCCTGATACTCCAAGTTTAATCATACTTGATGAAATTTTGAAAGGTACCAATTCGTTGGACAAACTCAATGGTTCACGCCTCTTTTTGGAGTATATTTCAAAGCGAAATGTTACAGGTGTTATTGCTACACACGACTTAGAACTATCCAAATTAGAGGAAGAAAATCCACAACGCTTCCATAATTATAGTTTCGAAATAGAACTTGGAACCGATGTAACCTATACTTATAAAATAGGGAAAGGAGTGGCACGCAACCAAAATGCGACGTTCTTATTAAAGCGTATCCTACATTAGAAACCGTGCAACGAAGATTACAAAGAAAATAATTTGGCGTGTTATTGAGCCAACTTTGTCTGAAGCATAACGAAAATGATTTGAAACACAGATTAGAAAGTAGGAGTGAAAGTTTCAATCCTACTTTTTTTGTAAAAGAAACAGGAGGTTCTCCCCCACTAACCTTTCTATTTGTAGCTGCAAACTGCCACAAACAAAACATAAAGAGGACAATTATCTTTATTGTTTAGAAAGAAAAAACCAACCAAGCGGGCTGCTTGATTGGCTTTTTATTATTTATAAATGGTAGGAAACGCTTATTCGGCAGTTTCTTCCATAGTCTTAAAGTATTCAAGTTCCTTGCAATCGAATGCTTTAATGTAGGCTGTGCAACCTGCAACCTCTTCTTCTGTCATACGAACAAATACGTTTGCCGATTTTTTAAACAACTCTGGTGCTTTGCTTGTATCTTGAATCAAAAGCAAACACTCCACAATGCCAGCCGTCATGTTGTACAAACGGCGTGCAAGGAAGTCGATAGTATCTTGGCATTCGCTTGCTTTTACCTTTTCCAAAGCCTCTTCGTAAAGCGCAATCATACGTTCTACACGAGTTTTTAAGTCCTTCATGCAGTCGCAAACGTTCTCTTCCAACATTTCTTTCATGATGTTCAAGTACGTTCCGTTGATAATGTAGCGCACAGCAGCCACTACTTGCAACTGGGTTGTCCCCTCATAGATAGAGAAAATGCGTGCATCACGATACAAACGTTGGCACTTATACTCCATGATGAAGCCCGAACCACCATGAATAGAAATAGAATCGTAAGCGTTTTGGTTGGCATATTCAGAGTTAATACCCTTTGCCAACGGTGTGAAAGCATCAGCCAATCGCTTGTATTTCTTCATCTCTTGACGTTCCTCAGCGGTGAGTTTTTGGTCGCGAGCAATATCTTCCAATGCTTTATAAATATCAACATAGCGAGCCGTTTGGTAGAGAAGTGAACGACCAGCATCGAGTTTTGCCTTCATACGCGATAGCATATCGTAGACAGCAGGGAAGGTCATGATTTTCTTTCCAAACTGTGCGCGCTCTTTAGCGTAGTTCAATCCTTCTTTATAAGCTTCGCTTGAAACACCTACACTCTGCGCTGCAATGCCCAAACGAGCACCATTCATCAGTGCCATAACGTATTTAATGAGTCCCATTTTGGTATCTCCGCAGAGTTCAGCCTTAGCATTTTTGTAAACCAACTCGCAAGTTGGTGAACCGTGAATACCCAATTTATGCTCAATATGGCGAACATCTACACCGCCATTGCGCTTATCGTAAATGAACATAGACAAGCCACGACCGTCGTGAGTTCCCTCTTCCGAACGAGCAAGGACAAGGTGTATATCAGAATCGCCATTGGTAATGAATCGTTTTACACCATTCAATCGCCAGCAATTCTCCTTTTCGTCGAATGTAGCTTTGAGCATAACACGTTGCAAATCAGACCCTGCATCAGGCTCAGTCAAGTCCATTGACATGGTTTCGCCGTTGCAAATGCGTGGAATATACTTTGCTCTTTGTTCGTCATTTCCAAACTCGTAGAGCGTATCAATACATGATTGCAACGACCAAATGTTTTGAAAACCGCCATCAGCAGCAGAAATCATTTCTGAAAGCATAGAGAATACCACGTTAGGGAGGTTCAATCCACCATATTGGCGTGGCATGCTTACACCCCAAAGACCTGCTTGACGTGTGGCTTTAAGGTTTTCGTAGGTTTTACTTGCATATTGCATACGATTATCAACCAAATGTGGTCCTTCCAAATCAACAGATTCAGAATTTGGTTCAATCACGTTTGCCGCAACATCGCCCGTAATATCGAGTATGCGTTTATAGTTTTCGATAGCGTCCTCATAGTTTACAGGCGCATCTTCATATTTATCTTTGTCAGCAAAGTTGCGCTCTTTCAGCTCAACAATACGCTTCATCAGAGGGTGATTCAAGTGGAATTCAATCTCTGGTTGGTCAGTATAATAATTTGCCATTTTAGTTTTCCTCCTTTGTTACTTACTGTTTTGCTTGTAATACTTTAACATTTTTGGCAACACTTCGCCTACATCGCCGTTGATAACATAGTCGGCAATTTGGTTGATAGGTGCTTCAGGGTCGTTATTAATAGAAATAATGATGCCCGAATCCTGCATACCTGCGATGTGTTGGATTTGTCCTGATATGCCACAGGCGATATAAACCTTTGGGTGAACGGTAACTCCTGTTTGACCAACTTGTCGGTCTGTAGGAATCCAACCTGCATCTACTGCGGCACGAGAGGCACCTACTTCAGCGTGAAGCACATCGGCTAATTGGAAAAGTACTTCAAAATTTTCTTTTGAACCTACACCATATCCACCAGCAACAACGATTGGCGCACCTTTAAGGTTGTTTTGCGCTGCCTCAACGTGGCGTTCTATCACCTTAACAGCGTAAGATTCTGGGCTAACATATTTGCTAACTTCTGGATAAACCACTTCTTTGCGTGCTTCGCCTTCGTACAAAGCCTTTTGCATAACACCAGAACGCACGGTTGCCATTTGTGGTCTGTGGTCAGGGTTTACGATGGTTGCCACGATGTTTCCACCGAAAGCAGGGCGAATTTGGTACAAGATGTTGTCGTAATGCTTGCCAGCTTTCTTGTCGTCATACTCTCCAATTTCAAGTTGAGTGCAATCGGCTGTCAATCCAGAAGTAAGCGATGACGACACACGAGGCCCTAAATCACGACCGATAACGGTTGCCCCCATGAGCGCAATTTGTGGTTTTTCCTCATTAAAAAGGTTTACGAGTATGTCGGTATGTGGTGCTGACGTGTAAGGGAACAAGCCTTCGCCGTCGAAAACAAAGAGTTTATCGACACCGTATGGTAGAATTTGGTCTTCCACCTTACCCTTTATACCTGTTCCAGCTACTATCGCATGAAGTTCTACGCCTAATTGGTTGGCAAGTTTACGTCCTTTGGTGAGCAATTCTTGTGATACTTCCTGTACCGTTGTTTGCTCTATTTCGCAATATACAAATACGTTATTCATGATTATCCTATGATTTTCTCGTCCAACAATTCTTTTATTAAGCTATCAATGTCCTCGTCCGAACTTGTAATTGTCTTTGTTTCCTTAGCTTGAAAAACAATGTTCTGAACGGTTTTCACCTTTGTTGGCGAGCCAGAGAGTCCACATTGAGCCTCATCACCATCAACATCGACTACCGACCATTGGTTTAATGTAAGGTAAGGACGTTGTTCGTAGAGTTCAGCCCATGCTTCTTTACCTGTGCGTTCCATCGGACAAGTAGCATATTTGTACTTCATTACGAGTTTCGCGTTGCATGGACGAGCAGGTGCAGCCGTACCGTTTACGGTAACTACCACTGGCAACGGTGCTTCAACCGTTTCTACACCACCGTCAATAACACGGCGAATGGTGGCTTTTCCGTCCTCAACTTTGATAATTTCCTCAGCGTATGTAACTTGATTTAAGCCTAATTTTTGGGCTACCTGTGGTCCTACTTGTGCAGTATCGCCATCAATGGCTTGCCGACCACCGATAACCATATCTACATTTCCAATCTTTTCGATTGCAGTAGCTAAGGCATATGAGGTAGCAAGCGTATCTGCTCCTGCAAACTTGCGGTCGGTTAGCAACCAACCAGTATCTGCTCCACGATATAAACCTTGCCGAATAATTTCGCTAGCACGTGGAGGACCCATTGTTAAAATACCTACTTTTGTATCAGGATATTGTTCTTTCAGTTGCAATGCTTGTTCAAGCGCATTTAAATCTTCGGGGTTAAAGATGGCTGGGAGTGCGGCACGATTAACCGTTCCGTCTGCTTTCATGGCATCTTTACCCACGTTTCGTGTGTCAGGTACCTGCTTTGCAAGTACTACGATGTTTAAACCCATAATATATAATGTGTAGTTTATAATCTGTTGTTTAATAGATTAGAGTAGCAAAAGTACGTTTTTTTTATAAATCATACAAATATTCCGCCATTTTTCGTAATTCCTATCTTTATAATGTAATGTGTACTTTGCAAAAGATAGGGCTATTTGAAAGAAAATAAAGCACGATTTCGTTTCTTCGTTTATCGTGATTTATACATCGAAAAAGTAGGTTTTAGGGAGCAATTTACTAGAATATAGAACAACGCCTATTTGGTACGTTTTTAAAAACCCTTGTTTTGGAGGTCAAAACAGGCTCTTTTGAGCTTCAAAACCTATTGTTTTTAAAAGCAAAACAATAGGTTTTAAAATACCACTTGTATTGTATTGATTTTCAGACAGATACAAATTGGTCAAAAATTCCGTTATTTTTCAATAAGAAAGTGAAATATTAAAGGCTGAATAAATATAAAAAAACTTTGATAAAACATTTTCCTATAAATCTTATATTTCTTGTTGAAAATCAAGAAATAAGCCTTTTTAACAAAGATATAACATTTAAAACCTCATTTGATTTGGCATATACAAAATAAAATGTTAAATTTGCAATTAAATAAAAGTATTCAGTATTCATTTTTAAAAACATTATATAATATGGCAGTAAATTATAAGGACTTGGGTCTCGTAAATACTCGCGAGATGTTTAAGAGAGCCATTGACGGCGGTTGGGCTGTCCCAGCATTTAATTTTAATAATTTGGAGCAGCTTCAAGCTATCATTACCGCTTCTTCACAAACAAAGTCGCCTGTAATTCTTCAGGTTTCTAAGGGTGCGCGTAAGTATGCTAACCAAACACTTCTTCGCTATTTGGCAGAAGGTGCGGTAGAATATGCAAAGGAATTAGGTTGCAATCACCCAGAAATCGTGCTTCACCTTGACCACGGCGACAGCTTTGAAACATGTAAGAGCTGTGTAGACTTTGGTTTCTCATCAGTAATGATTGACGGTTCTTCACTTCCATACGAAGAAAATGTAGCTTTGACTAAGAAAGTTGTTGAATATGCACACCAATTCGATGTAACTGTAGAAGGTGAACTCGGCGTATTGGCAGGTGTTGAAGACGATGTTGTTGCAGAAGAATCTCACTATACACGCCCTGAAGAAGTAGTTGATTTTGCTAAACGCACAGGTTGCGACTCATTAGCCATCTCTATTGGTACTTCTCATGGTGCTTATAAGTTCACACCAGAGCAATGCACACGCGACCCAAAGACAGGCAAATTAGTACCTCCTCCATTGGCTTTCGATGTGTTAGAGGCTGTAGAAAAGGAACTTCCAGGCTTCCCAATCGTGCTTCATGGTTCTTCTTCTGTACCAGAAAAGTATGTTGAAATAATTAACGCAAATGGTGGTAATATGCCAAATGCTATCGGTATTCCTGAAGAACAACTCCGTAAAGCTACTAAGAGTGCTGTATGTAAGATTAACATCGACTCTGATTCACGCCTTGCATTTACCGCTGGTGTACGCGAAACAATGAAGGCTCACCCTGAATATTTCGACCCACGTCAATATTGTGGTAAAGCTCGTGAGTATATGACCGACCTTTACGCTGAAAAGATTAAGAATGTACTCGGTTCAGACAACAAGTTGGCTAACCTCGACTAATTCTTTCATTGATATAAACAAATAAAAGCGATAGCTTCTTTTGGGGCTGTCGCTTTTTAGTTTCCACGAACTTAATTCATAAAATGAAGAAAAAAATAACACTTCTTTTACTCTTCCTTTCAATAGTAGGAGTGAAAGCACAAAACAATGACTTTTGGATTTACCTTGCAATAGGTCAAGGTAACATGGTTGGTACGGCAAAAGTAGAAGCCAAAGAAGCTACTGTAAACGATAATTTTGTAGTGATGCAAACAGAAAATGCTGCCTCTACTCAATTAGGTACATGGAAAAAAGCCGTTTCGCCTATTGTTTCTCAAAAAGGAGGCTATGGCTTTTTGGAGGCTTTTGGCAAGACGATGTTGGAAAATACCAAAAATAAGAAAATAGGTGTGGTTGCTGTAGCTGATGAAACTTTCCCTATGGCAGCTTACGACATAGAAGTTTCGCATGATTTCGTGGCTAACAAAACTGACGAAAAGACGAAAGCTGCGTTAGAAAGATATGGCAATAACATTTACGGACGACTGATTGATATGGCACGATTGGCTCAAAAAGATGGTGTTATCAAAGGTATTTTGCTCCAACAAGACGGCAATGACACTTACAACAACGCATGGTTGCAACGTGTAAAGAAGGTTTATTATCGTGTTTTAAATGATTTATCGTTAGACTCTACCAAAGTTCCTTTGCTCATAGGTGAAGTTGGGCGTTCAGAAGTAGGCGGAAAATATGCAGAAGCCAATAAAACAATCGGTAAAATGCACGCAGTTTTGCAACATAGTTTTGTCGTTTCTGCTAAAGATTGTGCCTTAGCGGTTGATAAAGTACATTTTACAGAAGACGGATACAAGCAGTTAGGTCGTCGTTTTGCTCTAAAAACATTGCAAGGAATGGGGTTTGAGTTATCTAATACCCATAAATCGAGCCAATCAACACGTACAAAAGTGCAGTCGTCAGTCATTGAAGTAAATGTTCAAATTAGCGATAAGGGCATACTTACAGCTACGGCTACTGAGCCGTTGGTCAAGGTTTCTGTTACCGATACCAATGGAGCGAGCATAAAAGAAATAACTTTGCAAGAACCTTCTAAGGAGTTTACAATGGATTTGAACGAACTTCCGCAAGGTCAAATCATTGTAGCGTTCCATGCAATTGATGGAGAACAGTCGTTTACGATTAGTAATTAGGGTCTGCTGAATTATTATCTCTTCACAGACAGAGGGTAGCAGACGTAGATC
>OBRT01000093.1_pt1 | contig 31703 bp, 29 predicted proteins | sample 1494891 | NCBI WGS metagenome assembly OBRT01 (sample SAMEA3360688, study PRJEB22359) | human gut metagenome | biome: ENVO:urban biome; feature: ENVO:human-associated habitat; material: ENVO:feces | place: Bangladesh | collected 2011 | reverse complement strand
CCCAGCCATCCTGGGTCAACTTCATTACTGTGTATGATGTATCGAGACCGCCGCTAAAAGCGACTACAACTTTCTTATTTGCCATTTTCTTTAATGTTTAATGTTTAGTGTTTTATGTTTAGTTGGCATTCTTGCCAATACTTGCTGATACAGTAAGTATAAGCATTCTTGTCAATACCTTATTATATATAAGGATTTAAATCTCTGCAGATGGACCGTCAATCTTGCGGATTCTCTCTATCACGTCCTGAGGAAGTTTGATAGGAAGATGCTCCTCTGGGTCGAAGAGCATGGCAGTACAGATGCAGTATTTGCGATTGGTACGGTGGAGGACATCTACATTGATACAACCCTCACAACCGCGCCAGAAAGATTCGTCATCAGTAAGATCGGCGAAGGTGACAGGAAGATATCCCAATTGGGTGTTCATTTTCATCACAGCCGAACCTGATGTCAAAGAGAAGATTTTTGCATGAGGCCATCGCTGTCGAGCAAGCGTAAAGGTCAGGTTTTTGATACGTTTAGCCAATCCCAAACCTCTGAAGTCTGGGTGAACGATCAAACCGGATGTGGTGACATAGTGCTTGTTGCCCCATGTTTCGATGTAGCTGAAACCTGCGAACTTCTCTCCTTGGAGAGCGATGACGGCTTTAGCTTCGCGCATCTTGGTGGCAACATACTCAGGTGAACGCTTTGCGATACCCGAACCACGTTTCTTTGCCGCTTCTGCGATAGTAGTCAGAATGGTGTCGATGTACTTGATGTGACTTTCATCAGCCACCATGACTTTAACTTCTTCCATTTCTCTTTCTTTTATTATAATGTTCTTGTTATCTTATATGAAAAAGCATGCATAGATATGCATGAGATTCTATTTTGTTCTCGTATGTCTTACTTCAGTTCTGGAATGGCATTTGCGAGTGATTTCAGGAGTGCTTCCTCAGAAGCATCTTCTTTCTTTACCAGGAAAATCGTGTCATCTCCAGCAATAGTACCCAAGATTTCAGGAATGTCATGATTGTCGATGTTATATGCAATACTGCTGGCATAACCCGGACGAGTCTTGATGACAATCATGTTTCCAGAAAAGTTGATGGATAGAAATCCAGGGGTCATCATCATTTCTTTGAGCGAACGAGGATTGGAAACTCGCTTGTACATGGTTTCATTAGGGAGCACATATACATATTTACCATTCATAGAGGCGGCTTTGGCAACTTTCAGTTGTTTCAAGTCGCGGCTTAAAGTGGCTTGCGTAAGCTTATAACCTTCTTTTGACAAGGCCTTCAAAACTTCTTCCTGTGAACTTAACTCTTGACTTGAGATAAGCATCTTCAGGGTTTCCATTCTACTATTCTTTACCTTCATATGATGTATTATTATTCGGATTTCGCTTGCAAAAATACAATAATATCACTAAACTACCAAATAAATTGCAATAAAATTGCACTAATATGTGATAAAATATCATATTACTGTTTTAAAAGCGCATAAATATGCGCATAATCATATTCTTTCTTGTAAAATGAAATAATATGCAGTAATTCTTGTAAGTATGCATCCGTTTATTCACTTCTCTATTCTTTTAGTAGTAAATTTCTGCTTTATAAGCTAATATTTCTAAATTTTGGGAGAATTGAATGCGAAAACCCGCTATTTATTGAAAGTTTTTGGTATCTTTGCCAAACATTATTCTAATAATCAAATTTATAACAAAAGGTAATGAAACAAAACGATGTAAAGCCAGCAGATGGCAAACTTGGTATTATGGTTGTAGGTTGTGGTGCAGTTGCTACTACTTTTATGACCGGTGTGTTGATGACTCGCAAGGGCTTGACAAAGCCTGTTGGTTCTATGACTCAGTATGATAAGATTCGTGTGGGGCGTGGTGCCGACAAGCAGTATTTGCATTATCAAGACATCGTACCCCTCGCAAAATTGGATGATATCGTGTTTGGAACTTGGGATGTTTATCCTCAAAATGCCTATCAGGCAGCGATGTATGCAGAGGTATTGAAGGAAAAGGACATTAATCCGGTAAAAGATGAATTGGAGAAAATCGTTCCGTTGAAGGCTGCGTTCGATAAGAACTATGCTAAGCGTCTGACGGGTGACAATGTGAAGGATTGCAAGAACCGTTGGGAGATGGTAGAAGCTCTCCGTCAGGATATCCGCGACTTCAAGGAGAAAAACGGTTGTGCCCGTATCGTTGTGATCTGGGCAGCATCTACTGAGATTTATGTACCAGTAGATGAAAAGATTCATGGCACATTGGCTGCTTTGGAAGAGGCGATGAAGGCTGACGACCGTGAACATATAGCTCCATCCATGTGCTATGCTTATGCTGCCTTGACAGAGGGTGCTCCTTTTATCATGGGTGCTCCTAATACAACAGTGGATATTCCTGCAATGTGGGAATTGGCAGAGAAGACCAGGATGCCTATTGCCGGTAAGGATTTCAAGACTGGTCAGACTTTGGTAAAGAGTGGATTTGCTCCTATGATCGGTGCTCGTTGCCTCGGTTTGAGCGGATGGTTCTCTACCAACATTCTTGGCAACCGTGACGGACTTGTACTGGATGAGCCAGCAAACTTCCACACCAAGGAGGTGAGTAAGCTTTCTACTCTCGAAACCATCCTGAAGCCAGACGTACAGCCTGATCTCTATGGTCATGGTAATGATGAGGATACTCAGTATTATCACAAGGTACGTATTAACTACTATCCACCACGCAATGACAACAAGGAAGGCTGGGATAATATCGATATTTTCGGTTGGATGGGCTATCCTATGCAGATCAAGATCAACTTTCTTTGCCGTGATTCAATTCTTGCAGCACCATTGTTGCTCGACCTTACCTTATTGAGTGATCTTGCTGCCCGTGCTGGCCGTTATGGTATCCAGCGTTTCTTGAGTTTCTTCCTCAAGGCTCCTATGCATGATTATACACAGGGTGAGGAGGCTGTCAACAATCTGTATCAGCAATATACCATGCTCAAGAATGCAATCCGCGAGATGGGTGGCTATGAAGCAGACGAAGAGATTGATTAATTTTTCTCTTTTATATATAATCAAGGTGTATCAGATACTCAACCCCTAAAGGGTGCCTGATACACTTTTTTATGCTCTATACCTGGTAAAGTGTTAAATTTTGAGGTCTTTTGATAAAATAATGTGTGAAAAACTTGCAACTTGTAATTATTTTGTTTACATTTGCAACATAAATGAACCTAAATACAACATTCAACAAGACTAAACTTTCATGATAAAACGAATAACTTTATTTTGGATATTGCTGTTGGCAATGCCGTTTGTTGCTTTGGCCAAAGATTTTCTCGTAGTGGATTTTGGAGCTAAAGGCAATGGGGTGACAGATGATGCTTCTGCCATTCAGAAAACCATCGACGCTTGTTCGCAAGCAGGAGGAGGCAATGTCGTTTTCTCTGCTAATCATACATTCCTTTCTGGACCAGTCGAATTGAAGTCTAATGTCAATATAGTCCTGGAGACCCATTCCGTCTGGAAAGCGAATCCTGATGAAAGCATCTATCGAAAAAGTGCCTTTGGTAAGAATGAAGGTGAAGGTATGATGTGGATTTGGGCTAAGGATATAGAAAATCTGTCTTTCTCCGGACATGGTACGATTCATGGCAATGGTATTCAGTTTATGGGAGCAGAGTTGTTTGACAGTTATGAACTGAAACCTGTAACAACCTTCGATCCTCGTCCTCATGTCCTCACGCTGATAGGTGTGAAGAATCTGTCTATCCGTGATATTACGATTTGTGAAGGTGCCTATTGGACAGTTCATCTGATAGGCTGTGATGGTGCTTTGATAGATGGAATTAATCTTCTGAATAATCTGAAAATACGCAATGGTGATGGTATTGATATTGATCATAGCAAGAATGTACGTATTGCCAACTGTCATATTACGAGTGGTGATGATGCCATTTGTCTGAAAAACCGACGTGAGTTTGAGGAGTATGGTTCTTGTCATGACATCGTAGTGACCAATTGCGTGATGGAAAGTCGCAGTTGTACAGTCAAGATAGGCAGCGAGAATATGGATTCCATCTATCATGTGGTGATAGACAATTGTGTGATCAAGGGCAGTAACCGTGGTTTGGGTATCCAGAATCGTGATGAAGGTACTGTGACGGATGTGGTCTTCTCTAATATTATTTTGGATTGTCATCTTTGGAGTGATGTCTGGTGGGGAAAGGCGGAACCTATCTATGTGACTTCTTATCCTCGTGCCAATGGTAATCATAAGGATGCCAACTGGCGTTTCCCTAAAGGACAGACCGTAGGTAAGTGTGGAGAAGTGAGCCGCATTTATTTCAATAATATTTATGCAACTTCTGAAAACGGGTGCTTTATCGGAGGGGATACTAAGGATAAAGTTCGCGATATTTATCTCAACAATGTTCATTTGAATCTGAAGAAAGTGACTTCTTACGATGGCGGCGTCTATGATAAGCGTCCATGTCGTGGTGAGGGCTTTATATATAATAAGGTATATGGAGTCTATGTGGAACAAGCCACCAATGTGGAGGTAGATGACCTGAAAGTAATTGCAGATCCTAAGATCAACTATGGTGGAAAGACTTTCGGCATAGATGATTAATATTTCTATATGCAAAACGGTTTCTGTGGTTCTTTCATTCTAATGAAATCAGAACTTAACTCCGGCGTAATAAGGTATCATTACCTTTGCACCGTATAATTATAACTAAAATCTAATAGGTTATGCAAATAGTAAAAAAGACTATTGGAAGTAACATGAGACGTGTCTTGTTCTCTTCCGCCCTTTTATTGGTGAGTTCGCTCACGTTTGCACAGAGTAATGTCAGTGGTACCGTGAAGGATGCCAATGGCGAGCCTCTTATCGGCGTTTCTGTTTTAGAGGTGGGTACGCAGAATGGTGCAGTTACCGACATGTATGGTAACTACAAACTGAATGTGAAGCCTGGTGCAAAGTTGAAAATTTCGTATATCGGTTTCACACCACAGACTGTAAAGGCCGGTTCCAACAGTCAGATTGTTTTGCAAGAAGACAATACCGCTCTGAACGAAGTGGTAGTGGTTGGTTATGGTACGATGCGTCGTAAAGACTTGACATCTTCTGTTACAACAGTTAGTTCTAAGGATTTAAACCAAGGTGTGTTCACAGACCCAGGACAGATGTTGCAAGGTAAAGTAGCAGGTTTGGTTGTTACAACAACTGGTGATCCAAGTGGAACTCCAAGTATAACACTTCGTGGTTCTTCTTCTCTTCGCGAAGGATCAGCCATGCAACCATATTATGTCATTGATGGTATTCCTGGAATGGATATTTCTATGGTCGCCCCTGATGATATTGAGAGTATAGATGTGCTTCGTGATGCTACAGCTACAGCTATCTATGGCTCAAAGGCTGCTAACGGAGTTATCATTATTACCACAAAGAATGGTGCAGAAGGTAAAACCAGCGTTACTTACAATGCGTATATAGCTATAGATAACATCTTGAAGAAACTTGATATGGCTTCTGCTTCTCAACTTCGTGCTGCTGGTGAGGTTGTAGAGGATGCAGGTGCTGATACCGATTGGCAAGATGAAGTGCTTCGTACGGGTTTCAGCCATAACCATAATTTGTCTATTACAGGTGGAACCAAGCAGACTAAATATGTGGCAAGTTTGAGTTATATGAACCATCAGGGTGTTGTTCGTGGTACAGGAATGAACCGTTTCAATGGTCGTGCACTTGTTACAACAAAAGTATTGAAAGACCGTTTGACTCTTTCTGCTGGTATCAATGCTATGCAAGGTAAGTTCCATGGTGTGCCGACGGGCAACGATGGAACGTCTGTGTTGGATGCCATGAACTATTATTCTCCAACCAATCCTGTTCGTAACGAAGATGGTACTTGGTATCAGAGTTATGTTGGCTCACAGAATTTCAATCCTTTGTCAATGATTCATGAGGATTCCAATGATACTGAATGGAAACGTATGCAGTTTACCGGAAAAGCTTCTTTAAAGATCATTGATGGATTGATATGGAATGCCAACTACTCTTATAATACTCGCCAGAATGTTTATAGTTATTATAATAGCTCGCAATCTCAGCTTCCATACGGTGGTAAGAATGGTAAGGCTTTTCGTAATACTCGTACAGGACATGACCAGACTTTTGAAACCTATTTCAACTATGAAAAGACCTTCAATATGGTTCATAAGTTGGGCTTGATGGCAGGTTATTCTTGGGAGGAGCGTACTAACGGTGATGGCTTTGGCTTGGCTGTATATAATTTCTATGACGATGCCTTAGGTTATAAGAACTTGAAGTATGGTAACTTGATTCATGGTATGAGTGATGTGGATAGTGGTACAGAAGAGACTGTTCGCAATATCTCTTTCTATGGGCGTATCAACTATTCATACGATAGTCGCTATATGCTGCAGGCTACAATTCGTCGTGACGGCTCTTCTGTATTTGGAGCCAATAATCGTTGGGGTACTTTCCCTTCTGTAAGTGCAGCCTGGAATATCTCTGAAGAAGATTTCATGAAAGGTAGCATCTTTGATCAGTTGAAGTTGCGCTTGGGCTATGGTGTTAGCGGTAATGCCCTTGGCTTCGGTGCTTATTCTGCTGTGGCTACATACGGCTTGGATGCAAGTAGTAGTTTTACCTATAATGGAGAAACTTTCTATAAGTTGATAGCAACCAAGAATGCTAACCCAGATTTGAAATGGGAAAGTACTGGTATGTTTAATGTTGGTCTTGACTTCGCTTTCTTGGATAGTCGCTTGAGTGGTAGCATTGAATTCTATAATAAGAAGACAACGGATTTGATATGGAACTATCCTGTATCTACCAATATTTATCCATATGGCGAGATGAATGCAAATGTGGGTGATATCACTAATACCGGTATAGAGTTCACTATCAATGCCGTACCAGTACAGACGAAAGACTTCAGATGGACAACAACTTTAAACTTGTCCCATAATAAAAATAAGGTGAATAAGCTCTCTAACTCTACCTATTCTGTGAAGTATAGAAATTGGGGTAATCCTAATATCGCAGGTATAGCTTCTAATGGAGAGGTAGAACGTATTATGGAAGGTGAAGCACTTGGTACATTCTGGACTTATGAATGGGCTGGTTATAATTCAAATGGACAGTCACAGTTCTATGTTCATGACCCAGAAACTGGTGAACGTACTGGTGAATTGACGACTGATCCTAAAGATACCGATAAGACTAAGGTGGGCAGTGCTCTTCCAAAATTGACATACGGATGGAACAATACTTTGATTTATAAGAATTGGTCTTTGACCGCATTCTTCCAAGGAAACATTGGTAATAAGATTATGAATGCAACTCGTGCTCATTATAGTAGTCGTTCTTTGTTGGCTGGTGGAAAGAATGTTTTGTCTTATGTTCTTGATGATCCAAATTGGAAAACGGATGACCATTACAACTATCCGTCAGATCGTTACTTGGAAAATGGTAGCTATCTCCGTCTTTCAACCTTGACATTAGGTTATACGTTCAAGGATTTGGGTGGTTGGCTGCAGAGCATTCAAGTCTATGGTACAGCTAAAAATGTGTTCACGATTACAGGTTATAAGGGATTGGATCCAGAAGTGAATCTTGGTGGCTTGCAACCTGGTCTTGATTTGCGTGAGACTTTCTATCCTCACACTCGTTCGTTCATCTTTGGTGTAAAGGTTAATTTCTAAATGATTACGACTATGAAACAAAATATTAAATTATTGTTTGCTGCAGGAGTGATAGGATTAGCTACTTCTTGCACGGATCTGGATGTTCCAGTTAAGTCACAATATACCAAATACCCGTCTTCAGAAGTAGCGCAAGAGGCCCAGATGGCAGATGTTTACTACCATCTTCGCGGTACGTTGGGTCGTCGCTACATGGAAGCGCAGGCATTAGCCTCTGATGAATGGGTAAGTATCAGTTTTGATGGTGACTATTTTGATAGTGGTACGTATGCCCATACTTGTTTGCATAATTTCTATAATACTGATCCAAGTATAGGCTGGTATGCCGATGTAGCTTCGGGTATTGCTAAGGCCAATCGTGCCATCGTAAATATGGGTGGTGATGATGCTGATCCTAAAGTGATTGCTCCTGCACGTGCCATGCGTGCTTTCTATCATTTCATTTTGATGGATAGTTATGGAGATATTCCTGTTTTGGATGGCATTCCTAATGAGAATGAGGCAATAGAACGTAAACCTCGTGCAGAGGTTGCTCGTTTCATAGAAAGTGAATTGCTTGACATTATTCCATATCTTTCAGAAGCCAATGATGAAACTACTTATGGAAAGCCAAACAAGTGGATGGCTGAGGCTCTATTGGTTAAGTTGTATATAAACTGGGCTGTCTATACGGCGGCTTCTGTAGATAAATATGATGCAGCTACTGCTACCAATGAGAAATTGAATGATTGTGTTAAGTATTGTGACGAGATTATTCAGAGTGGTAAGTTTAGCATTTCTGAAGGTGCTAATGGCTATCGCTCTAAGTTCTTCCCAAATAATGGCTCTCAGATAAAGGACTTCATTTATGCAATGCCATTCCATACTACAGAGGCAACTGGTATGCAATATGGTCGTCCTCGTACTTGGCGACAGGCAAAGGGTAGCTTTGACAGTTATTATGGAATGAAGCTGAGCAATTCTGTAGGTGGTAACTTCTCTATGTCTCCAGAGATGTCTGATTTGTTCTCCCTCCCAGGTGATGAACGTAATGATAATATTCTGGCAGGTCAGATTTATATGTATGATGCTACTACTTATGCCAAGACCAGCACTCCGTTTACCTACAAGGGTGAGAATGTGGTTTTGAGTAAGGATATAGAGTTTAAGGATAAGGAGAGCTTGAATGTTGGTAAGGATGTTCATGGATGGTGCCAAGGTTATAAATCTGTAAAATGGTTTGTCATTGATGAGGATTTTCGTAATGGACGTAACCAAAGTAATGATCTTCCAATCTTCCGATATGCAGATATTCTCTTAACAAAGGCTGAGGCTATTACTCGTGGAGCTATCGCTACCAATGGTGATACACCTCAGAGTTTGTTCAATCAGATTCGTTCTTATGTTCATGCTCCAGAGCTTAGTCATAATCCTTCTTTGCAGGAGTTGCTTGATGAGCGTGGACGTGAGTTCTTCGATGAGAACTGGCGTCGTAACGATATGATTCGTTTTGGAACTTTCGAGAATGAGTATGGTGCTCACAAGAGGGATTTCAAAACTGCTCGTTTTGAAAAAACTTGCCGTATCTTCCCTATTCCAAAAGATGTTCTCGAACAGAATACTAATTGGAATCAGAATGCAGGTTATTAAATAATAAGTTAGGATGCTGTATCATACAGCATCCTAATTTACTTTATAAGTTTTCAAAAAGGAGGATGGCTGAGTGATGTAGTTCCATTCATTTAAGAACGAAAAGATAAAATAAGATGAGAAAAATTATTATTGTATTTTTGATGCTCCAATTTTTTCTGTGTCATGGGTAAATGCTGTGGCGCAGAAAAATAAGCCGTTTGCCTTACACTCAGATAAACAGAAAATTCCTGCCGATGGCAAGACATTGTGTACTTCCCAACTCCAGCAAGCTATTGATCGTATTGCTAAAAGAGGTTGGGGAACACTTGTCTTGACTCCTGGCACTTATCTTTCTGGTAGCATCTTTTTGAAATCTGGTGTTACCTTGAAACTGGAGAAAGGGGCTGTGCTGCTTGGCTCTCCGAATCCTTACCAGTACATGAAAGCGGATGTGAACGCTCATGGACAAGATGCTCGGCATGATAATGCGTCCATCGAACAAGTCAAGAAATATCCTGAGTTCTCTATGTTTGGTGAGTTGCCTGCGTATGGCTTCTATCTCCGACATATAGAGAATGCCATTTTCAAGAATGTGAAGATGAAGTTGAAGGAAAGTGATTATCGCCCTGCAATCGTTATGGATGATGTGGAGAATGCTGTGATGAATGAAGTATATCCTAACTCTATCTTTAAGCGTAAATTGTAGTTGAAGATTTTGGCACACTTTCAGCGTGATAACTCAATCTTTTTTCGTATATTTGCACCATGAATGAAATATTGTAAATGCTTATGAAACAATTCTTGTTACCGAGACTTTCAAGGCTGCTTTATCTTTTGATATGACAGGTGTCGATTTTGTTAGGCGAAGTTTGTTTCATTTTGATAAAACTGTTTGATTATGAGAAGGAATCTATTGTTATTATTATTGTGGTTGGCAGGCTTGCTAGCTGTAGATGCTCAAACATTGAGCCGTAAAGAGGTCGAGACTTATGTGATTAATCAATATGGACAAAGATGGAAAGACATTGCGCTTTATCTTGGCGAAAAAGATACGTTGGACAAGGACAATGCTTTGACGTTTGAGAAAACCATCTCGGTGCGAGGCAAGAGTAAAAATGAACTCTTTGTCGATTTGAATTATTGGTTTCTGAAAACCTTTAGCAATGCTGGTTCATCGATAGAGATGGCAGACAAGGAATTGGGGGTTATCATGGCAAAGGGTTATTTGCCCGGCATTGCTTATCACTCGGGAGGTTATTCCTCTTATAGTGTCAATATTCGCCCTCTTGTGCGTTGCGACATCAAAGATGAACAGGTCAAACTGACGATTGTCGTTTCAAATTATGAGGTGATGAAAGTTGATGATGGCTTTTGGAGTGCCATGCTGGATGAGGATTTCGACAAGCATCCCCCATATACTGTGCACGAAACATGGTCGCTGAATGTTTGTTTTCCTTTTGCGAAGAAAGATGGAACCAAGAAAACTTCCAGCAAGGCATTGGTGATGAGCCATGGATATGTGGAAGTCTTGATGAATCGCATTCAAATGGCGTTATAGCTGCGCCAAAATGTTTATTTTATCACGATTTTGGCGCACTTATTAATTAAAACGTATGAAGAGAAGCGTATTCTTAGCTATGTTTTTTGCCATTGGCTTCCTGATGACAATGGCACAGGATTATTCCCGATATGTGGACCCACGTATCGGAAGTGAGGGATTGGGAAGAACTTTCCCTGGCCCTTGTATGCCTTATGGTATGGCAAAGCCGGGACCGGATGCCGTGACTATGCCGAATGCAGGATGGGCACCGATACCTGAGCCTGTCAAGGGATTCTCGCAGATGCATGTCAGCGGAACGGGTGGTGGACAGAAATATGGCAATATCCTGATTCAGCCTTACCTCGATTCCAAGGAAATCATACAGAAACGGATGGATGAGAAGATTTCTTTGGGATATTATGCGTGTACCTTTGAGAATGGAATACGAACTGAGATTACTGCCTCAGAACGTTGTGCTTTCTATCGGTTGGACTTTGGCAAGAAGCAGAAGGGAAAACTCTTGATAGATGTGGCTACTTTCTTAGGAATAGATACGATTCCTGATAAGCGCGAAGCGCAGCAGTATGTGGATTCGTATGTTTCCTGTGATGGAAAATATGCCGTCTCTGGCTGGAGTACGGTTCGGGGCGGCTGGAACAATGGTGGCCCTTATACCGTATATTTCTATTTGCAGAGCGATGTTCCTCTATTATATAATAAGGTGAAAGAATCTAAAGCAAAATTGGATGTCACTTTCTTGAAAAGTATTGCCAATCTGAAATTGGGTATTTCGCATATCAGTATCGCCCAAGCCAAGCGGAATATCCCTACCTGTGGTTTCGATGCCCAGTTGAAGCATCTACGAGAAACCTGGAATGGAAAATTGAGGAAGATAGAAATCGCAGGAACTGAAAAACAGAAACGGATGTTCTACACGGGCATCTACCATACGATGCTGATGCCTGTGGATAAGTCGGGGGAAAACCCTCATTTCTCTGATACTCCTTATTATGATGATTACTATGCCATTTGGGATACTTACCGTACGTCTATGCCGCTTCTTACTCTGATAGATGAGGATAAGCAGCGGGATATGATCCATTCGCTTCTGAATATTTATAAGCATGATGGCTATATGCCGGATGCCCGGAGTGGTAATTGGAATGGAAGAACGCAGGGAGGAAGCAATGCTGAAATTGTGATAGCCGATGCTTTTGCCAAAGGGATGAAAGGTATCGACTATGAATTGGCACTCAAGGCTATGATCAAGGATACTGAAGTTCCACCTACGGATGATGATGGTTATTTGGGAAGTGTGCCTGATGAAAAACATGGTCGTGGTGGATTGACGGAATACAATACGCTCGGCTATATCCCTTATGGTATCGACAGAGCTGGCAACCGTACGGTGGAATACAGTTATGATGATTGGTGCATCGCTCAGGTGGCGAAAGGGTTAGGATATCAAGACCTGTATCAGAAATATCTCAAGCGCTCTGGTAACTGGCGCAATCTTTGGCGTGGTGATTATGAATGGCAGGGAATGCGTGGCTTCATCATGCCTCGTGATGCAGATGGGAGATGGCTCGACTCTGTGCCTTGGGGAAAATCAAAAGTTTACCATCCCCTGATTCCTTATCGCCCTGATACGAAGGTGGCTCCCTGGTATCTGCCATGGTGGAGTACTTTCTTCTATGAAGCTTTGTCGGCTGAATATAGTCTCAGTATTCCGCATGATGTGCCGGGATTGGTAGAGTTGTGCGGCGGTAAGGAGGCTTTTATCAAGCGCCTTCATACATTCTTTGCCAACAAACATTATAATGTTGCTAACGAACCGAGTTTTATGACTCCTTATCTCTACCATTGGGTGGATAGACCTGATCTGAGTGTAGCACGTATCAGACAGATTGTGAATGACAACTATGATGATACTCCACTTGGTTTGCCGGGAAATGATGATAGCGGCGCCATGTCTTCCTGGCTTGTCTTCAATATGATGGGGCTTTATCCCGTGGCAGGACAGAATCTCTATCTGGTAGGCTCGCCGCTGATTCCTGAATATACGATTCATCTGGAGAATGGCAAAAAACTGCAAGTGGTAAGGGATGAAAAGATGAAATCCTGGGATAGGAAATTCTTGACTCATGAGTTATTAACAAATGGTGGAAAACTTGTACTTCCTGGTTTTTCTGCTGTTGATTTTACTGTTGATAACGATGCTAAGATGCTGATTTCTAATCAGAAAGAGTGTTTTTCGCGTTGTGAACAAGATGTGGATAACTTGTTGAAAAGTATTCCTTCACAGGGGATTTCTCATTTCGTTTTAAACCGTCAGTATCGCAATTGGGAGCTCGGGGCAACTTGTCTGAATGGAAACCGTGATACCCTGTATTTGAAATGCAACCAGTCGGTCTATCTGATACCGGAAAGACTGGTGGATGAGGCTACTGGTTTCTCTTGGGACAATCCGCAGAAAGGAAAGAATATCTATGTCTGCAACAAGTCGCAGAATAAAGGTATGTGTGATGGTACCTTCCTGTTTATTTCCAGAAAAGCCTTACAGCAGTTGCTTCATTCTGGTACTTTCATCTATAATGATATTACTTGGCGACAGGTGTCAAGGGATGCAAAGACCGTTGTCGTGCGGGCGGATATAGATGGCACAACGATGTGTATCAGTCTTTGTCACCAACTGCCATGGGTGCTTTGGATGAAAAACAATCCTTTAGGTATTGATTGGACCCTCACAGGAATGCTTCCGGACGGGAAATGATTTTTCCAGAAGAAAATTGTTTCAGATTTGTTCTGATAATAGAATTAATTTTGTAACTTTGTGGAAAAATATAAAAGCCTAATGAAGAAAGTAATATTAGTAATCGGTTTTGTCATGTGTCTCTTGCTGGTACAAGCTCAGACCCGTCGCCAGATGGGTGGGGTGTACTGCGCTTATCCTTTTACTGAGGTAGAGACCGGTAAAACTCTTTCCATCGAGAAATATGAGGATGAGGATAATCTGGTTCTGGAGGGTTACACTCCTTTCTATATAAGTCATTATGGTCGTCATGGTTCCCGCTGGATGCCTCATGATGACCGCTATACCTGGGTGAACCGGCACTTTGAGGACGTATCCAATCTTACTCCTTTAGGAAAAAAGGTAAGGAAAATCTTATGGCGAGTATGGGATAATGCTCAGGGTAATGGTGGTAAACTGTCGAAATTAGGAGCTCTTCAGCATCGGGGCATTGCCAATCGTATGTATCAACGCTTTCCTCATATTTTTGCTACAGGTAATCGTGTGACGGCACGTTCAAGTGTCGTTGACCGTTGTGCAAAAAGTATGTTGGCTTTTACGGACGAATTGCATCATTTGCAGCCGTCACTAACGATGGATGTAAAGACCGATTCTGCCGATATGGCATGGATTGCCTATACTTCTCCGGAAGAAAAATCATTGGAAAACAGGACAAAGGTTACGCCAAAGGTTTCTACAGACAGATTCATGCATCTGCTTTTCAAGGATATTGCCAAGATTGATGATCCGATGAAGCTGATGGGGGAGATGCAGGCCATCACTTCCTCTATTCAGGATGTGGGTTTGAATTTCAAGTCTTATCCGAAAGATATAGAGGAACAGTTGAATGCCCTCTTTACTGATGAGGAATTCCGTGCTTTCTATGAAGCCAACAATAAGCGTATGACGATCTGTAATGGAGATGATCTCTATAATGAACGGATTCCGATGCGTTCTGCTGTTTCTTTGTGGCATCATATCAGAGATGATGCTGATAGGGCTTTGGCTTTGGGTAAGCCATCTGCAGATTTGCGCTTCGGACATGATACCAATCTCTATCGCCTGCTTACTCTTTTGGGGGCTGGCTATGAAAGGGTTTCTGAAGAGACGGGAATGTTTGAAAGTTCCTGCGACCGATATGACTATAATCGCATGGATGTAGTGGTTCCAATGGCTACCAACCTACAGATGATTTTCTATAAGAAGGATGTGCCGGATGAGGCTCATCCTGAGAAAAATATTGTGGTAAGACTGTTGTATAATGAGGTGAACGAGGCACAGATCAAAGGCATGGAAGATGTGTTCTATGGTTCTGATGTTCCGCCTTATGATAAAAACTATTTTTCCTGGGAAGAATTCAAGCAGTATATGGAAAGCCGGATAGACAAGGCTGAACATGTACGCCAACTCCATGCCCTCAATACGATGGTAGGCACAGCGCAGGCTAATACCAAGACGGCAGGCATGTTTGGTAAGGGAAGTGAGGAACATGGACAAACTCTTCCTGCCGTACTGGTGCCTAACGGACAGAATTCCTGGACTCCTCAGACTCAAGATACGGAGAAAAAGTGTATTGCACCTTATTATTATAAGGATACTGAATTGCAGGGCTTTCGCAACAGCCATTGGATAGTAGGAGGTTGCACCCAGGATTACGGTTCCTTTACGGTGGCAACTTTGGGCGGCAAACTGAGATTGCAGCCAGAGGAACGTGCTACTCCTTTTTCTCATGCAGATGAAATATCTCACCCTCATTACTATGCGATCAACTTGAAGAAAGAACATCTTAAAACCGAACTTACGGCTTTGAGTCATACTGCCATCTTGCGTGTAACACCACAGGAAAACCAAGATGTTCATATCGTCATCAATCCGAATAGTGACGAGGGGGAAGGATACATAGAGATCGATACGCTGAATCATAGAGTTTATGGTTATAATCCTGTGCATCGCATCTACCAAGGATGGGGTGAACCAGCAGGATTCAGTGGGCATTTTGTCTTGGAATACCCTGAAGGACTGGTTGATTTCGGCGTGTTCTCCAAGGAGAGTAAGAAAGGAAAAGGCTTGGAGGCTAAAGGTGCCCGCATCGGGGCTTGGCTTACCTTCAAAGGTCAGACCGAAAAATCGATGGAATTGAGAACTGCCAGTTCATTTACAGGCAAGGAAAATGCAATTTCCAATTTAGAGAAAGAAGTAGATAACTTGGCAAGTAGTTTTGATGAGATGCGGGAAAGAGCCATCGAAGCATGGTGCGACCGCTTTCATACGATAGATGTGCAAAGCAAGGATACGGCTAAGGTCAACCAGTTTTATGGAGCCTTCTACCGTGCCTCGTTCCTGCCTCGCCAGATGAGTGATGTGAATGGCGACTACCCACCATTTGCTCATGGAGAGACGAAGCAAGAGAATTCTTCACTCGTCACTCTTCATTCTTCACTCCCAAAAGCATACGGAGATTTTTCTATGTGGGATATTTATCGTGCCGAACTTCCTCTCTATAATATCATCACGCCAACTTTGTCGGGTGACATGATGCAGTCGCTGGTCAATATGTACAAGGAGGGTGGATGGATGCCAATTTTCCCTTGTTGGAACAGTTATACGGCAGCGATGATTGGCGACCATGCCGGTGTTGCTCTGGCGGATGCTTATGTCAAGGGCATTCGTGGCTTTGATGCGCAGACAGCATACCAGGGGATGCGTAAGAATGCTTTTCAGAGTCCGAAGTCTTTCGAGGAGTATAAGGATGGTATGGGAAGAAGGGCTTTGAAGTCATATCTCAAATATGGATTTATTCCGATGGAGGATAGTGTGAAAGAGGCTTTTCATCAGAATGAGCAGACCTCCCGTACTTTGGAATATGCTTTTGATGATTTTGCCGTGGCACAGATGGCAAAGTTGTTGGCTGATTCTCTGGAATATCAGAAGGATAAAGGCAATCTTCTGTCCTTGGATAGGAAAATGCTATTGGCTGACTATGAGCAACTGATGCGACGGTCTGAAAACTGGCGTCATGTCATCAATCCAAAGACCGGATGGGCTGATGGTCGTCATCAAAACCAGAAATGGGAAAATAATCTCGATCTGGTACATCGCAAGAGTTATATTACCGAGGGGGCTACCTGTCACTATACCTGGTATGTGCCTCAGAATGTGGAGGGACTTTTCCAAGTTATCAACAATAGTGGGCAGAACGTCATCACACGTCTGGACAGAATGTTTGATGAGGGATTGTACTGGCATGGTAATGAACCTTGTCATCAGATAGCCTACCTTTATGATAAGGCTGGTGCTCCCTGGAAGACCCAGCAGCGCATTCACCATATTCTGAATACCGAATATAATGATACTCCTGGCGGACTGTCGGGTAATGATGATGCGGGGCAGATGTCGGCTTGGTATATGTTTTCTGCCATCGGGTTCTATCCCGTATGTCCGGCTACACCTTATTATTATATAGGCACGCCAAGTTTTGACAAGGTTACATTCAATTTGGAGAACGGCAGGAAGTTCGAAATTGTTGCCGAGGGAGTCGATGATGAGAACTTCTACATCCAGCAAGTTGACCTGAATGGTAAGTCTGGCTATTATTTGTCTCATGATGACTTGCTGAAAGGTGGAAAACTTTCTTTCAGGATGGGGAATTCTCCTAAATATTAAAAATTAAGAAAATAAGATGATACTGATAGATCCTATAGGATATTTTATATATGGAATGTGCGTCATGTTTTATTCCATGATGGCATGGTTCTTCTGGCGTAAGGGATCGGATGTTCTCTCGCGTCTTATCAAGGTAATCATGCTCATCTATGTGGTAGAGAGCCTGAAAGACTTGGTTATATATTATTATGTAGATGACATGACGAGCAGGTGGTGGGCTGTGATGACTTCCATGGATATTGTCATTATTCCTTTTTACATCTTTGTGCTGATGGAATTGGTAAAGCCCGGATGGCTTACCTGGCGCAAGGGCATCTTGCATGAGGTGCCGTTCGTCGTGCTGCCTCTCCTCTATATTGTCACAGAACATACCATCTGGTATTATATCATTGCAGCTTGGGCTGTCTTCTATGGTAGCGCTACGCTGGTTCTTACGTTCTTTTTCATATCCCAATATCATCGGGTACTGAAAGAGCGGTTTTCGTATGAGGATAACATCAATCTTCATTGGCTCAGAGCCATACTGGTCAGCTTCTTCTTTATTCTGGCTGCCTGGACCTGCAGTTCGGTGATGGTGGATGTGAATTTTGACAATCTCTATATGATTCTATCGTTGGCCACATGGATGTTTGTTGGTTATTTCCTCTACAAGCACGAATCGGTCATAGATGAATTGAGAGATGTGGATGATGCCCGTTCTTCTGATGCAAGTGGGATGGTAGGTGAGGCTAATAGCGGGATGTCTGCCGGCGATTATCTTCTTTCTCCCGAAATCAGTCAGATGGTAAAAGATCTGTTTGAGAATCAGAAAATTTATCTCGATCCCAAACTCAAGTTGTCGGATGTCGCCATGAGGGTAGGAACCAATCGTACTTATCTCAGCCGTTTCTTCAATCAGGAGAATGGCAAGACTTTTTATGATTATGTGAACAATTATCGGGTGAAATATGCAGAACAATTACTTTCTTCCACTAAAGATCCGCTTTCTTTTATAGCGGAAAAAGCAGGATTCAATTCGCCTTCAACTTTCCGCAGAGTATTTGCTTCTGTATATGGTTGTTCGCCACAGGAATACCGCCGTAGAGTGTCAAATGGTTAGTTTTTACCATTTGGCACTTTTTTTTGATGGTTTGGGCGCTCTTTGTACGTAATGAGCGATAAGTTTTACGGTTTGAACGCGTGGTTTGTCCTGTTTTTCCTAACTTTGCACCAAATTAATTTATAATAATGTTGCGGAATTAAGATTAAAGCCCTATGAAGAAAAATTTACACAGAATCATCATGTCAGCATTGCTGACAGTGCTGGCAACAGTTGCTGCCAGCGCACAGTGCTACATTGTCGGCAGCGACAATGAGTGGAAAACCAACACTGCTGCGGCAGAACTGGCAGAGACCGCCACTACAGGAGTGTATGAGGGTGATGTCACCTTCGTTAACGGTGCGCAGTATTTCACCGTTACCCAAAAGCTGACAACTGACAATGACGATTGGACAGAGTTTAACAAAAACCGCTTCGCCCCTCCAGTATTCGACGCCATGCTCGTTATTAATGAGCCTATGACCATGGTAAAGGGTAGGGACGCATCTTACAAAGTACCAGTCGCCGGTACAACCTATCGTATGCGCATCGACTTCAACAACCTGACCGTCACTTTGCTCGGCGACTTTCCCGACAAGCTGTATGTATGGGGCAGCAACGGTGTCTTCGATCCCACATTGCCAGCTGCCACACTGCCCAAGACTGAGACCGATGGTGTGTATAAGGCAACGGTAGAGTTCACCTCATGCTACTTCAACATTCTCACCCAGCTCGGCACCGATCCCAACGACTACGAAGCCATACTGCCCTACCGCTATGGTGGCGGCACGGTGGTTATCAACCGAGACAAAGTCATGACGCTCACAGAGCAGTCATTCCACATCGCCACACCAGGCACCTACGACGTGACTGTAGATCTCCGCACCATGACCATGAATCTCCACAGCGACACCTATGTGCCCGAATATCCTGAACATGTCTACCTCATCGGTGCTAACGGTAGCAACGCTGCCTACCAGGGCGCAGAGCTTACATGGGAAGAAGTAGACGGCATCTACACCGGCTATGTGACTTTCTATGGCAACAAGTTTACCATCTCTACCGCTCTCGCCTCTACATATGATGGCTGGGACGAGATTAAAGACAAGCGCATCGGCGCTGACGCAGCAACCGTCGACGTGGAACCGAACCTCACCATAGGTCTAAAGAAGGGCGAGGTGTCTGACTTCATCATCGGAGCATCGACAGATAACCCACTCACTGCATGCGTTACATTAGACCTTGTCAACAACCGTCTGACGCTCCACGGCAACGACGCGTCATATCCAATAGGCTACCCGAAAGAGCTCTACACTCTCGGCTGCAACGGCAATTGGTTCACCAACATCCCTGCAGACGTGATTCCTGCCACCAACGAGCCTGGCATCTATGAGGGCGAAATCACATTCGTGGGCGAAGTGGGCGATCTTCACTTCATCGTGTTAAAGCGTCTCGGCGCAGATTGGCACTTTATCAACGCCACACGTCTCTCTCCCTACTCCGACGGTGACCCCGCCGATCTTGACAGCGATATTCCTGCTATGGAGCCTGACTTTTCGCCCGGCGCATGGCTCTTCTCTGGCGAGCCAGGCACCTACAACATAAAGGTGGACCTCACACAAGGCAATGGCGTGATACGCATCTCTGCCAAGGGCGCAACAGGCATCACCGCCACCACAGCCGCTCCTGCCACCAAGAACTACTACTACGACCTCAACGGACGATTCCTCGGCTACGTGGAGCCGCAGAAGGGAGTGTATGTTGTTAAAGGTAAAAAGGTAATAAAGTAAAAAAACAGAAAGGTAATTATTTACTGAGTCCACTTTAAAAAGTCATTTTTGGTTTTTTATCCTACAAAACGCCATTTGATTATCAGATGATTACATTTGAAGAATTTCTCAAAAATTATTTTTTCAAGTGGACTCATTCATTAATAACTAAAACCGTAAAAGTAATGATGGACGAACAGAAAAATTTAGCAGCTTGGGAATGTTTGGACCAGGCTTTGTTTACCTCCTCCCATGTCAAGGCTAAGGACATGGAAAAGGGAAGTACTGACTGGGATAATGTTTATCCTGTATCAAAAGAGGAGACGGATAAGATGAAGGATCTGGTGGATGAGGCTGTGCGAAAGGCTGATGATCCTTCTGACTCTTTCTTCCGTGAGCGTGTGTCTGATTTGCGCGAGATTATCTCATATTCCTATAGTAAACATCGTACGTGGAAGTGGTCTTTGATATTCGGTTCGATTATCGCTGCTTGCATCTTCTGGTATTTTGGCAATCAGGATAAGGAGGATGCTCAGAAATATGCCAAGGATGTGACTCTTGTGGAAAACTGGAAAAAGGCTGATACCACGATTACTTATGATAAACTCGATGCAAGTTCGGAACTCAGTTATCAGCTTTATGAACGTCGCGTTCAGTCTGCAAATGCTTATAAGTTGATGAAACTTCATGACTTGAAGAGGAATGCGGAGTCTTATAGGGAGAGTATGAAGACGGCAAAGCATAGTGCTGATACGGCTAAATTGGATAAGAATATAGAGAGTTATAAAAAGCGCATGGCAGAATGCGAAGAAAAGATGGAAAAATATCAGGACGAGTTTGATGAAGTCGCTGATATGAATTTCGATGAAATCCAGAAAATGGCGCTCAAGGACACTCAGGGGTTAGTGGATGATATTAATGATTCTGCTTCTACGAAGACTGGCTGGATGATTTATCTGATTATCCTGATACCACTCTATATCATTTCAGGTTATCCGCGAGGATATGTGATTTCTGCTCATCGCCGTCAGCATGGTTTCATGCGTACGCTTCAGAAAATCGGTTTTGCCGTGGCAAGTTTCTTCTTCGGTAGTGGTTTGCTGATGTCGCTTCTGCCGGATAGTATCGTTGAATATCATTATACCAGTGGTAGAGTGGAAACGAGGAATGAGGGTAATCCGGTCAATATCGTCATTTTGGGTATCAAGTTTGGTTTGATGATAGCGGGTGTGCTTATTTTCTGTTTCGTCTCTGTTTTGATTATGACTATCGAAACGATTTCGGGTCTCAAGCGCAACTTTAATTGGGCAGCCATGCTGAACAAAGGTAAGAAAGCGCCGGTTGCCGTAGCTGAGGCTCCGATAAATGCAAGAAATGATTAATGTATGAAGATGATAGGTCTATGAGATAAATACTAATAAATTACAATATTGCGAGATTTTAAAGTTAAGATGAAAAAGAGGGTGTGTCATAATTCCATGACGCACCCTCCGATGTGAAAGCAATTCCTCAAAGTGAGCACATATATATGCTCTCTAACGAAGCGCTTCTTCATTCATTTTTAATGCTTGGCTGTATATCTATCCAACCGGCAATTGGCATTAGCAAAAGGTTATATAGCCAACCCCACAATAAAGTACTAAATTAACCGCTTTCCGTAAGAAAATGCAGAATATATTTTCTTTTTGCACAATTTGCACAAAGATTTGTATAAAAATGATATGTTTTTTGGCAGTTTACTTAAAAATCATTACCTTTGCTCCCACAAATATGGAACAAGGAAGAATGATCCTACTTCGTATAGCAGGCAGGACTACACAGGGCAAAGCATACTTCGGCAAGGCTCTAAGTAATCTTCTGTCAGTAAAAGTAATAATGAGTTTAATTGAGACATGTAAAGCCAAATACAAGTTTCGATTAACCCTAAAAGTGCCCCATTGTTTCTGCTGTCAACATATTTGACGGGAGTCACAGAATAATGAGGAACTTTAATTTCAAGATGAAATTAAATAATAAATTCAGATTTATGAATACAGGAATTAAGTTAACCGTTCTTTTGTCCACTTGCTGTCTTTCACTGAGTGCCCAGGAGAACTCCTTCAATGCCGGCATCCGTCTGGGAGGCGGCTACAGTATCAACAACCATATAGACAGGATACTGGTGAGTGAAAATTATTATTTCAACTGGGAAAAGGAAGAATTGAATCATCTTGGAAAACTAATCATTATATAAATATAACTGGTATTAATAAAAGTGGCTTAATTGGATTTTGGTCATGGGGATCATTCTTCCATCACAAAACATCTGGAAATCATATGAATGGAATGCACCAATTATTTATTTTACCAAGATGAAGAAAATTATAGGAATGTCCTTGATTATAGCAGTGCTTTATGTAATAGGAAATATTTGCATAGACAGAGTACCTCATAATTATAAAATTATAAATGCTAATTTACAAAAGATAAAATTCAAAGGAAAAACTTATGACAATTATTATTTACTAACATTTGAAGCTGTATATTGCAATTTTACTTATGAATTTCTTAAAGCGCCATTTCCTCCAGGGAGAAATGGAAGTATTGATAGTTTGTGTTCTATTAAAGTGTTGGATAAGAGTGGATATGACATGACTAACAAGTTCTCTCAAGATAGCATACAACGTAATAAAGAAAGAAGCCTGTATGTCATCTATCCTAAATATTCAGATAGTACAGTTATAGAAGCAGAAGTGGAAAAGTCCGTTATAAATATTGTCAATAAGATAAATTCCAACATTGATGAAAATAGAATGTTTAGAATTGAGACGGGGAGAATACTAAAGTTAAGACATACAAAGATGATTCCAGCATCGTTAAAAGTGGAATTCAACGGGAGAAAGATTAACAGTAAAGTAGATAACAGGGTTTCTACAGTTTACTATGCTTTTGATAGACACTGCTATAGATAAAAGTGATAATGTAAAAAGATAAAAAGAGCACTATCGTATGGTTCAGAATTATCTATCAGGTTTTTTAGATTTAATTGCAAGCGTTATAATATTCTATCAATCAATAATCTTATATAAAGAAAAAAGATGGTATATATTTTTCACAATTCCCTTAGGAGTATGTATGGTGGCATTAGGATGTGCAGGGTTCTATAAGAATGACCTTGATGGTATAAATATATTATTGTTTGGACTTACAATGTTTTATATTATGAAAAAGGATCATTCTAATCATACTGGTGTTTCGTCATCAATGAATTTTAAAGGCTGGATAGCTGCTGTTTTTGCTATTCTTGCAGGTATAATTCGTATTCTCGAAAATTTACGCATATTAGAATAGAACCTAATTTGTAATGGATATTCTGACATGCAATAAACAGGGACGTCAGAGCGTTATAGTTGACATGATAGGTTATGACAAAGAGGGTCATACGGTCTATACGAAGCTCGGTAATGGCACGGAGACTACCTATACCTACGACAAGCAGCGTGAACGTCTGCAGGTGATGAACCTTACAGCGGATGGTCAGACTGTCATGGAGAACAGGTACCAGTATGATGCTGTGGACAATATCCTCGGTATTACGAATGCTGCCAACCCAACGTCGCTGACGAAACTCAACAAGGCGAAGCTGGGCGGAAGGAGTTCGCACACGTATGAGTATGATGAGTTGAACCGCCTTGTTCATGCAAACGGTAAGGCAAAAAATGCAAGTTACGATATGGTAATGTCGTTCGGACGGATGAGTGAACCGCTCACTAAGGTACAGAAGGTGGACTCAACGACAACTGCCAAGTCTTATGAAATAATAAGCAGGATGATGTCCCAAGATCCTTATGGAAACAAAGACCATGCTGATTTGAAAGACAACAACCAATCAAACATTGGAGTTGTCAATTATCTAAACACTATGAAGGAGATGGGACTTAACCCCCAAAAACAAGTAAAAGAATAAAATGATAAATCTCAATTCGCACATTTTACAGTCTACTATAGTTGGGAAGACCGTAGGAATATGTCTTGTGTTTTGCTTTGCTTCATGTAGCCAACAAAATGAAAAGATATTTATGGGAAAAGTTAAAAATCAAATTAAAGTAGAATATTCCGGGAATTCAATTATAATAAGATCTTTAGATGAAAATGGGAAAGAAGAGAAAGCTGTCAACAGAACCAAATTGACAAGAAAAGCCAATGCATACTATGATGAAGAACATCATATCATTTTGTCTCTCAAGGATACTACCTATAGTTATAGAAGTTCTCCTTTTGATGAACAAACGGTTTTTATTAAGAAGGAGACTGAGAACCTTTTTTCATCAATGAGAATGAAAAAAGTAAAAGAATCTCTCGAAAGATATGAGCTTATTGAGGCAATATACTATACATCAGATTTTCAAATCAAATCTTTTGTGGAATATCAAAATGTTGTATTTGAGTGTAAATGAAGAATGATAGATTCTCATGTATATACACAGAGGATAGACATGAAGAGTAACGGTACGATGGAGGGTGTGTACATCAACGGTGCTCCGCAGGGCATCACCTTCCACGAGACGGACAACTTCACGCTTTATCCTGCAAGTATCCTCTCTGTCAACAAGAACCGCTTCACAAAGCATTACTTTATTGGTGACAAACGAGTTGCTTCAAGGATAGAAACGGGTCTGTTCAATAACGTCTATGGGCGTAACGGCTCATACGTAACGGCTGGTCAGCAGGATTATGCTGAGCGCATGAATCAGATACAGAAGCAGAAAGAGGCATACTATAAGCAGCAGGGCATTGCGCCTGGTGTACCTACAATGAAGGGTGCGTACGGCGACCCGGAGAACACGGGTGTTGGCTATAATGCCGTCCTCACAGAACTCGGCAACCATGATGTGCCACAGGGTTGGATTCAGAATCCACGCCCGAACACCACACCGAATACCAACCCCGGTCCACCTGTAAGCTGGAATGACCCAAGCAACCCTGATGACCCACAGGCTGGTTATGGCTACATTGCCAACGACACAACACGTGAGGAGACCTTCTTCTATCACAGCGATCACCTCGGCAGTACATCTTACATCACAGATGACAAAGCCAACATCACGCAGTATGATGCCTACCTGCCATATGGTGAACTGTTAGTTGATGAGCATTGTAGCTCCGAAGACCTACCGTATAAGTTCAACGGCAAACTGTTCGATGAAGAAACCGGACTATACTATTACGGTGCAAGGTATATGAACCCAGTCACGAGTCTGTGGTATGGGGTGGATCCGTTGGCGGAGAAGTATAAATCTATAGGGGCCTATGTCTATTGTAGTGCTAATCCTATTAGATTGATTGATTCAGATGGGAAAAAGATTTTATTTGTAAATGGTTATTGGAATGGTAGCATAGGTAGCATTATAGGTAGTAGTTCTGCTGGAGAAAAATATTGGGGAAGGGGATTTGCAGATGCAGCTAGATCTTTCTTTAAAGATTATTCGCAGATTAACTCTTCTAATTATATAGATGGTTCTTCAATGTGGGGCGGAGATATGAGTGGAGGGGATCGGTATGTTGCAGGGTATAAGTTTGCAAAAGACAATATTCAAAAGCTTACTTCTGGGATGAGAAAAGGTGGAAAGTTTTAATATGGTAACTCATTCCGAAGGTTCCGCTTATGGTGCTGGTGTAGCTCAATATTTATTAGATGCAGGTTATAAAGTTACTACAATTTTACATCTTTCCTCGGACGAAGGTGATGAATTCTCTACACCTAAGGCTCCTTACACTCTTCAATTATCTTATGAAGGTGATTGGGTGACAGGAAATAAAACTATAAAAAACGTAGATAAAGTTGGTGAGATAAAAAAAGGAAACTTATCTTGGGACGCTGTGCATGGAGCAACAAAAGATAAAAGTATATTTAATGCTGCAAAAGATCTTGAGAAAGTGACACTACAAAATAATATAGGAGAAATTAATGGAAAAGTATCCTCGTGGTATAATCAAGAAAATACAAAGAGGACAAACTTCTATAGTGTAAATGGAATCATATTAAGCAATCCAGATGGTACCAAAAAACGATAAATGGAAGAATATAGTTTTACTTTTAATAGAGTTACCTATTGTTGGCTTTTTAGCATTATTTACATTGGATGGTCATTCTAGTTTACTAGCATATAAAGAGCATCCATGGTCAGTTTTCATGCAGAGGTTAATATTTGCTTCTGCCCCCATATTAATTGTCGAAATTCTTATGTTTTTTTTTATAAATTTGATTTTCATGTCATTATCTAAGAAAGAAATATATAAAGGTGTCGTCACTAAAAGTTTTTTTATAAAACATATTTTATATTTATTATTAATGGTTCTCATGGTACTCTTCATGAAGTTATTAATATACGATTATTGTTAATGGTGAAAAAACTTCCTTAGAGATTCTCTTGATGATAGTAAAGTGTATTATTTTGGACGTAAATTTGAGGTGACAAAGACAGTACGCACAGTATATATATGGTTACATAGACTAATGACACTACGAAAGAGGAAACTTTCTTCTATCACAGTGACCACCTCGGTAGTACGTCTTACATCACAGATGACAAAGCCAACATCACCCAGTTCGATGCCTACCTGCCATATGGTGAACTGTTAGTTGACGAGCATAGTAGCAGTGAAGACCTACCGTATAAGTTCAACGGCAAACAGTTCGATGAAGAGACTGGCTTGTACTATTATGGTGCAAGATACATGAACCCTATGGCAAGTATTTGATATGGAGTGGATAGATTTACAGAGAAGTATCCTATATACTCTGCATATAATATTTGTAGGAGTAATCCTTTATTATTTTTTGATGAATCGGGTGACTCTACAATTTTATTTGCAACAACACTTCCTGGAGCAGATAAAAGATTTCTTAAGGGGGGAGGATCTCTTGCGACACATACTTTCCTTGTCGTTAAAGACAAAAAAGGGAAGATGATACATTTTGCATACGGATCTGAAATTGATGGACCCATGGGGGCTTTCAAGGGAAGATTGCGTGAGGTTGAATATTACGATGATTTAAATGTTATGAATGGTAAGCTAAAAAACCATCTTAAATATAGAAAAGCCATAGAGCCTCCACTCAAAGCGGATGGTAAGAAAATGTCTGTTGAGGAATTTGATAGGAAAGTTATTAATGTTGCTCGTTCTTTTGGGAATAACCCTAACATAGAATACTTTATGTTGCCAGGAAATAATCCTACTCAAGGAAATTGCAATACAAGTTCATCGACAATCCTTCACAAAGCAGGTGTCTCGAATCAACAAATAAAAGCTTTAAGGGCAGAGATTCCAGGTATTGTTAGTGGCTTCGGCAGCTATCGTCCCTGGACTGCAAGTGAACAAAAAGCTGCTATAGATGGGAGGAATACAATCATTAATAATTTTTGGGACAAATGGAATGATATTGTAAAGTAACAAGTATACTTTGTGCTTAATTATAGTTAAAATGAAAAAGTTAAAAGTTTTTTTTAATGCATCAACTATCTCTCTGCTTATTTTTTGGGGTGTGCAGATGTTATTTTATATAAGTATATATTTTTTCACAAATATTTGTGAGGGGGACAATGATTCAAATAACGTGATGTATGAACTTCTAATCCTTTCTATTATTACGTTTGGATACCTTGGTTGGTTTAATTTGTTGTTTCTTTGGTTCTTATATTTTGTTAAAATTAATAGGGCATGGGTCATGAGTTATAGAATATGTTTTGTTGAAAGTTTTTTGTTTTGGACAATTTTCTATATCATTAGATTAGTGATAGATAACCTTCCTCATAATATTAAATTTTATTATACTCAGCCTAAAGTTGAAAACGGGATTACAATTTCTAATACAGCTTATACGATTTGTCCTTATTTCTCTGACAGTGCTCAATTATTATACGTGTATATAATTCTTTTTTTTATAGCACTTTTATCTAAACTCTATATCGCAAAAAGAACTAATTGTATTTTTTGAAAGGAAAGGAAGAATTTAAATGAAATATTGAACTGGCTCTAAAATAATAAAGACTGTCCGTACAGTCATGGCGAGTGTGGCGGATATCAGGACTTATGTCTATGGTGCTACGTATGATAGCTGGAACCATGTGCAGACGATGACTTATCCTGATGGTGAAGTGGTGACCTATCACTACAATGTTGCCGGACAGGTGGAGAGCATGACGAGCAATAAACAGGGACGTCAGAGCGTTATAGTTGACAGGATAGGTTACGATAAGGAGGGTCATACGGTCTATACGAAACTCGGTAATGGCACGGAGACTACCTATACCTACGACAAGTAGCGTGAACGTCTGCAGGTGATGAACCTTACAGCGGATGGTCAGACTGTCATGGAGAACAGGTACCAGTATGATGCTGTGGACAATATCCTCGGTATTACGAATGCTGCCAACCCAACGTCGCTGACGAAACTCAACAAGGCGAAGCTGGGCGGAAGGAGTTCGCACACGTATGAGTATGATGAGTTGAACCGCCTTGTTCATGCAAACGGTAAGGCAAAAAATGCAAGTTACGATATGGTAATGTCGTTCGGACGGATGAGTGAACCGCTCACTAAGGTACAGAAGGTGGACTCAACGATAACTGCTAAGTCTTATAACTTTGCTTATAAGTATGAGGACAGTAACCATCCGACGGCTCCAACGCAGATTGGTCACGATCATTACACATACGATGCCAACGGTAATCCTACGTTGGTAACGAACGACTCTACGAACACTACTCGAGAGATGTACTGGGACGAAGACAACCGCCTGATGGTCTTAAGCGATAATGGCAAAACCTCACGCTATACGTATAATGCTGCTGGTGAACGTTTCATGAAGAGTTATGGCACAATGGGGGCATTAAGATCTATAGATTATAATAAATATTTTGTAATCGGATTAGTTCATAACGAAGGAGGACATATAACGGATGGTCTCTATCCAAATCACTATGTACAATTATTGGGCTTTAATCGACAAAATTATGCAAGTTTCTGGACATGGGGAGAAAAAAAACTCTCAAATCTCATGTTTTCGGATTGATGCATGGTATCCATCAAATCTATATGATTAAACGGTAGTTTATATGAAAAAGATAGTTTATTTATTGGTTGCAATAGTATTTTTTTCTTGTGATCGTCATTATGATAACTTTAAGATCACAGGAATAAATATGCACGCAGTCACTTTTAACGATTCCATTAGATCAAAAAAGAGATATTTTTTGATAGACTTCACCACTGTATTATGTCATCCCAAATTTACCCTTTTTGGGGGAGGGGTTGAACCTGGGATAAAGGGAATTGACGAGGGCATCAAATCCATTGATATTTATACACGTAATGGTAAGACTATTTCCTCCCATTTTAAGGGGTGGAACTTGAATTTGGAAGGTATAATTTCAGACGGAATAGGTGACTATTCTTATTTATCTTCTTCAAATATTGCAGAGCTCGTTAAGTCTATAAATGATCGTGATATACAGGGCGTTGGAGAACGGATAAAATTCAGACGTCTCTTTTATACGGATTCAGGAGAGATGCCATACAAGATTGTCATAAGATTTGAGAATCGAGAAGTTACTGCAAAGATCATAAATGATGAAGAAGATTATAAGGTGATTAGTACAGCGCATCCTTAATTTATAATCCGTTAATAGGTTCTCAACTATCAAACTATAATTGTGTGTATGAACAGATTAGATGCTCAAAAAAATATTGATAGGAATGCACAGTTTCATCTTATGGAACTCACAGCTCCAATCACTGAGACTCTACTTGAACTTATGTTCGATGATTCACGTCTATGCATACACGGATAGCAAGCACTCAGCTACACCTATGTCAATAGAATTTAAGTATTACACTTCTGATGCCAACGGCAACCAGGATAGCATTCCTAATATCGAACGGAGAATGTACTGGGATGAGGACAACCGACTGATGGTACTCTCTAATAATGGCAAAACGAGTCGTTATACTTACAACGCAGCTGGTGAACGCATCATGAAGAGTTACGGAACGATGGAGGGTGTGTATATCAATGGTGCTCCGCAGGGTATTACCTTCCACGAGACGGACAACTTCACGCTTTATCCTGCCTCAATAATCAGCATTAACAAGAATCGCTTTACAAAGCATTACTTCCTTGGTGACAAACGAGTTGCTTCAAGGATAGGAACGGGTCTGTTCAACAACGTTTACGGACGCAACGGTTCATACGTCACCGCTGGTCAGCAGGACTATGCTGAACGTATGAATCAGATTCAGAAGCAGAAAGAGGCATACTATAAGCAGCAGGGCATTGCACCAGGTGTACCGACAGAAAAGGGTGCGTACGGTGATCCAGAGAACACGGGTGTTGGATATAATGCCGTCCTCACAGAACTCGGCAACCATGATGTGCCACAGGGTTGGATTCTGACTCCACGCCCTAACACCACACCGAATACTAACCCTGGTCCACCTGTCTCCTGGAATGACCTGAGCAATCCTGATGATCCACAGGCTGATTATGGCTATATTTCAAACGACACTACGAAAGAGGAAACCTTCTTCTATCATAGTGACCACCTCGGTAGCACGTCTTACAGGCTTGTACTATTATGGTGCAAGGTACATGAATCCTATGGCAAGTATTTGGTATGGAGTGGATCCGTTGGCGGAGAAGTATACAACTACTGGTGGATATTGGACGAAGCCAATACTATGATAGTTACAAACAAGAAAGAAATAGATATAATGTTATGTTTAGTGGAGCTAATAGTAAATATACAGATGATTACAAATCTACTGATATTAATCCAGAGCAGATTAGCATAATTCTTGAAAATTTTAGAAATAATAAAGTAAACAGATAAGAAATTATGAAACAGGTTGTATTATTCTATATATTTTCTTTTTCTAGTGATGGAAAAATAGATATTGGTTTACCTTTTATTTTTATCCATTTAACGAGTGCAAAATATGATTCCTCTTTTCCATACAATAAGTTACTTATAGAGCCTTTTTTATGGGATGTTGTTTTTTTATTTACGATAGTCTGTTTATATTCGTGCTGTCTAAAATTTATCAAAAGGATTCGTGATCGAGAGGAGCTTAAGAATAAAAAATAGGGGAAAAACTAAGATCTAATCTCCTCCAACCACTCCTTAACACTAAAGCAAGGACACTCTTTTCTTACACCAGGAAGATCCCTGTGCCCGAGAATCGTGGCATCAAGGAAGCAGTTAATACATACATAGTTCTTTCAGCAGTTGATGTCATCATCATCAGTTCCCCTTACCCCTGGCAGGAACTGACGCAAAAAGCGCTGACGATGGCAGTCAAAACAGTGATTGCAAAATTGATAATCTTCTTCAAATTGATCAGAATCATTTTCTATTAATTTAATTTTAGTAACCAGATGCAATGAGGGCTACCGCGGATTCACCATCTGTTGCATCGCCAACCGTTCTGATTGACAATGCAAAGGTACGAAATAAAAAATCCCCAATGTCGTTTAATGT
>OBRT01000090.1_pt1 | contig 34113 bp, 27 predicted proteins | sample 1494891 | NCBI WGS metagenome assembly OBRT01 (sample SAMEA3360688, study PRJEB22359) | human gut metagenome | biome: ENVO:urban biome; feature: ENVO:human-associated habitat; material: ENVO:feces | place: Bangladesh | collected 2011 | reverse complement strand
TTTTTTGGAGGAAAGCCGAGATTTGTCCGACCAGTCTGACTAGTCCGACTCGTCCAAACACTCCCCTCCAACTTAAACAACCGAAAATTATCATTCTAACAGTAATATCTAAACAGTATGGGAAATCATTTTTTAGCCATTGACCCTGATTTAGTGAATTGGTCGCGCGCTCAATTTGCCCTCACAGCCATCTATCACTGGCTGTTTGTGCCGCTGACGCTCGGTCTTGCACTCATTATGGGTATCATGGAGACGTACTATTATCGTACGCGCGATGAGTTTTGGAAAAAGACGGCACAGTTTTGGCAACGTCTTTTCGGTATCAATTTTGCCATGGGTGTGGCAACAGGTATCATTCTCGAATTTGAATTTGGTACAAACTGGAGTAACTATTCATGGTTTGTAGGCGACATTTTCGGTGCGCCACTCGCCATTGAGGGTATGTTAGCCTTCTTTATGGAGTCTACTTTCGTTGCCGTGATGTTCTTCGGTTGGAAGAAAGTATCACGCGGTTTTCACCTTGCTTCTACGTGGCTCACAGGTTTGGGTGCTACCATTTCGGCGTGGTGGATTCTTGTTGCCAATTCATGGATGCAATATCCAGTTGGTTGTGCGTTCAATCCTGACACGATGCGCAACGAAATGACCTCGTTTTTGGAAGTGGCTTTAAGCCCAGTGGCAGTTAATAAGTTTATTCATACCGTTACTTCGGCATGGGTTTTGGGTGCTTGCTTCTGTGTTAGCGTAAGCTGCTGGTATTTATTGAAGAAACGCCATGTAGAATTTGCCAAAAAGAGTTTGAAGGTTGGCGCAGTGGTAGGTCTTGTTTCGTCGTTGATTACAGCGATTGCAGGCGATAATTCTGCTTACCTTGTTGCCCAAACTCAGCCTATGAAACTCGCTGCAATGGAGGCTTTATATAAAGGTGGTAACAGTCAAGCCTTGACAGCCTTTGCTCTTGTCAATCCATTTACAGAGCAAGAGGACTACACGACACAAACTGAGCCACCAATGAAGATAGCTGTTCCAAACATGCTTTCGTTCCTTGCAACTCGTACAACCAACGGCTATGTTCCAGGTATTCAAGATGTTATCAACGGATATACCAAAGACGATGGCACAGTAGAACCTTCATTGAAAGAAAAAATGGCACGTGGCCAATTGGCTATCGCTGCTTTGAAGGCTTATCGTGGTGGTGAAAAGACCGCAGCAAACGAAAAAGTTTTAAAAGAAAACATGAAATATTTTGGTTACGGCTACATTAAAAACGCCGACCAAACTGTTCCGCCAATTGCCGTAAACTTCTATGCTTTCCGCATCATGGTTGGTTTAGGCACATTGTTCATCTTTGTGTTTGCGTTTATCCTTTTCATTATTTATCGAAAGGACATTACACGCCCTCGTTGGCTACAATTATTGGGCATTGCGCTCATTCCTTTGGCTTACATTGCCAGCGAAAGCGGTTGGTTGGTAGCCGAATTTGGTCGTCAGCCATGGACTATTCAAGACATGCTTCCTACATGGGCATCGGTAAGTCATCTTACTTCGGGCAACGTGGCAACTACCTTCTTCCTCTTTGCCTTCCTCTTCACCACCATGTTGGCGGTAGAAATAAGCATTATGTGTAAACAAATAAAGAAAGGACCACAACTATGACATACGAATTTTTGCAACATTACTGGTGGTTCCTCATCGCCCTTTTAGGTGGGTTGTTGGTGTTCCTCATGTTCGTTCAAGGTGCTAACTCTATGATTTTCCAATTGGGAAAGACAGACGTAGAGCGCCGATTGGTAGTAAACTCAACGGGTCGTAAATGGGAATTTACCTTTACCACGCTCGTAACCTTTGGTGGTGCATTCTTTGCATCGTTCCCACTCTTTTACAGTACAAGTTTCGGCTCGGCTTATTGGGTATGGGTTGCCATTCTTTTCACTTTTATCATTCAAGCTGTAAGCTACGAATTTCAGAACAAAGCAGGCAACCTCTTGGGTGTGAAAACCTTCCAAACTTGCTTGATTATCAATGGTATCGTTGGTCCATTGCTCATCGGTGGTGCTGTAGCAACCTTCTTTACAGGTTCCAACTTCATCGTTGAGAAAGCCAATATCGTCAATGAAATGCAACCCGTTATCTCGCATTGGGCAAACGGCTCACGCGGTTTAGACGTATTGTTGAACCCTTGGGTAGTTGTTTTCGGTATCGCAGTGGTATTCTTGGCACGTGTTTTGGGTACACTCTACATTCATAACAATGTGAACGACGACGCTATCCGCTCTCGCGTGCGCCCACAACTGCTCATCAATACCGTCTTCTTCCTTGTTTTCTTCCTCGCTTTCTTGGTGAAAACATTGCTCGGCGAAGGCTATGCAGTCAATGCAGAAGGCGTTATCGTCATGGAACCAATGAAGTATTTGAACAACCTTTTGGATATGTGGTACTTAGCCGTTATCCTTTTAATAGGTGTTCTCATGGTACTCTATGGCATCGTGCGCACCATCATGCAACCTACTTTCATTAAAGGTATTTGGTCTACTGGCATCGGCGTTGTCCTCGTAGTCATCGTTCTCTTCCTCATTGCAGGTTGGAACAACACCGCCTACTACCCTTCAACAGCCGATTTGCAGAGTTCGCTCACCTTGCAAAACTCAAGTTCAAGCGAATTTACATTGACCGCCATGTTCTATGCGAGCCTCATTGCACCATTCGTTCTCGCCTACATCTTCTATGCTTGGCGCAGCATCGACAGCAAGAAACTCGATAAAGCCGAATTGGGCGACGACAAACACGCTTATTAAACTCGTTTTGGGTGCGTAGGAACGTGATTTTTTCACAAGCTCAACAGCTCGTATTACGTTCCTAACAACTCAAAAACAATAATGAAAAACGTGGAAAATGGACTTTGTTCCGTTTTCCACGTTTTTTGTTACCATAATCTGGTGTGCGGAACGGATACGAGTTGTTAAGTTTGTGAAAAACCTCCGCCCCTACACCTTTTTTATATATAGGCTGTTTTGCGCTTTAAAACAATAGGTTTTGGAATGCAAAACAGTAGGTTTTGAAAATCAGACCGGTTACCCTGCAATTTATCCCATATTTTTGTGCAAACGATAAAAAATGTAAGCATACCTACAAATAGGCATTGGAGGGATAGAAAACGCCCTCGTTTTGTAATCCAAAGATTGCAATTGTTGATGTATAATCTTAAAAGCGATACCTAAAAGTAGGTATTGAGTGCATAAAACTATTCGTTTTTGCACATCTTAAAAGACTTGTGCAATGAAAAATACTTAATTATAAGTATTGTCAAAAAAAGATAAACCGAGTACCTTTGTAACCTAAAAAATAATAACCAGACCAAGTATCCCATTATAAGGTACTCGGTTAAAAAATTTACTAAATTACAGATATTGTTATGAGAGAAGAATGGAGAGGTTTCACAGGCACAAAGTGGCTTGATGAAGTTAATATGCGCGAGTTTATCCAGTCAAACTATACTGGCTATGACGGCGATGCAGAATTTCTTGCAAATCCAACAGAAGCTACTGATAAGCTTTGGGGCAAACTAAAAGAACTCCAAAAAGAAGAGCGTGCTAAGGGTGGTGTTCTCGATATGGAAACAGAAATTGTTTCAAGTATGACTGCTTATGGTGCAGGCTACATTGACGAAAGTATGAAAGACCTTGAAAAAGTAGTAGGTCTTCAAACCGATAAGCCTTTGAAACGTGCTTTCATGCCATATGGTGGAATCAAAATGGCAGAACAGGCATGTACCACATACGGCTACCAACCTTCTGAAAAATTGCACGAAATTTTCACAAAGTATTGCAAAACCCACAACGATGGTGTGTTCGATGCTTATACTGACGAAATGAAACTCGTTCGCCACAACCATATTCTTACAGGTCTTCCTGATACATACGGTCGTGGACGTATCGTAGGCGACTATCGTCGTGTAGCTCTTTATGGTATCGACTTCCTCATCGAAGAGAAGAAGAAGGACTTGAAGAACTGCGGTTGCGGCGAAATGCAAGACAACATTATTCGTCTTCGTGAGGAGATTTCAATGCAAATCAAGGCATTGAACGAAATGAAAGAAATGGCTAAGATTTATGGTTACGATATTTCTAACCCTGCTAAGAACGCTCGCGAAGCAGTTCAATGGCTCTATTTTGGCTACCTTTCAGCTATCAAGACACAAAATGGTGCAGCCATGTCAGTAGGTCGTGTGTCTACTTTCCTCGATATTTACATCAACCGCGACCTTGAAGAAGGTACATTGACCGAAGAAGAAGCACAAGAATTGATTGACCACTTGGTTATGAAGTTCCGCATGGTTAAGTTTGCTCGTATCCCTTCTTACAACCAACTCTTCTCTGGCGACCCAGTTTGGGCAACACTCGAAATGGCTGGTATGGGTATGGACGGTCGCCACATGGTAACAAAGAACGACTTCCGTTTCCTCCACACATTGGAAAACATGGGTCCTTCACCAGAACCTAACCTCACAGTGCTTTATTCTCCAGCTTTGCCTGAAGGTTTCAAGAAATATGCAGCAAAGATTTCGGTTAAGACAAGCTCTATTCAATACGAAAACGATGAAGTTATGCGTCCTGTTTGGGGCGATGATTACTCAATTTGCTGCTGCGTTTCAGCAACACAAACAGGTAAGGAAATGCAATTCTTCGGTGCTCGTGCCAACTTGGCTAAGTGCTTGACATACGCTATCAGTGGTGGTGTAGACCACAAAACACGCGAACAATGCGGTCCTGCGTTCCGTCCTATCGAAGGCGATGTAGTAACTTACGAAGAATTTATGCCAAAATTCATGGACATGATGGAATGGTTGGCAGGCGTTTATGTAAACCTTGAACCTTATCCACTACATGCACGATAAATACTTCTATGAAGCAGCCGAATTGGCACTCATCGATACCGATGTTCGCCGCACATTCGCAACAGGTATTGCAGGTTTCAGCCATGTAGTCGATTCTATCTCAGCTATCAAGTATGCTAAGGTAAACATCGTTCGTGATGAAACAGGATTCCCACTCGAATTTAAGACCGAAGGCGAGTTCCCACGCTATGGTAACGATGACGACCGTGCAGACGAAATTGCAGTATGGTTGCTCAAGACTTTCATCAGTATGATAAAGAAACACCACACCTATCGTGATTCTGAACCAACAACAAGTATTTTGACCATTACCTCAAACGTGGTTTATGGTAAATATACTTCAAATATGCCTGACGGTCGTCCTGACGGTGCTCCATTGGCTCCGGGTGCTAACCCATCATATGGTGCAGAGCAAAACGGCTTGTTAGCTTCTTTGAACTCAGTAGCAAAATTGCCTTACGAATATGCTTTGGACGGTATTTCAAATACACAAACCATCGCTCCAAGCACATTGGGTAAGGACGACGAAGAACGTACAAATACCCTCGTGGGCGTAATGGACGGATACTTCAGCCGTGGCGCACACCACTTGAACGTAAACGTGTTCGGTGTTGAAAAGCTCATCGACGCTATGGAACACCCTGAAAAGGAAGAATACGCTAATTTCACCATCCGTGTCAGCGGTTACGCAGTGAAGTTCATCGACCTTACACGCGAGCAACAAGAAGATGTTATCGCTCGTCAGGCTCACGCTAAAATGTAAGCATTGATTTAAGTTTTTAAAATATTAAAAAGATAATTGGGCAGCTGCCCAATTATCTTTTTAATATTGAGAAAGTCAGACAGGTCCGACAAGTCCGACAGGTTAGACAAAACTACAAACATTATGGCAGAAATCCCCACAATCGACATCTCCACCGAGCAAACCATCAACGCTGATGGCACGCACACCGCTCGTGTACACTCTATCGAAACCTTCGGCTCAGTAGACGGGCCAGGTATTCGCTTCATCGTTTTCCTCAAAGGTTGCGCCATGCGCTGCCAGTATTGCCATAATCCAGACACATGGGAACCAAATTCAGACACCCTCACCACAGCCGACGAACTCTTAGAAAAAGCACTCCGATACAAAAGCTATTGGGGCAAAAACGGAGGTATCACCGTTAGCGGAGGAGAATCGTTGTTGCAAATAGACTTCCTCATCGAATTTTTCAGAAAGGCAAAAGCAAAAGGCATAAACACCTGTTTGGACACATCGGCACAGCCCTTCCGCCGCACAGGTCAGTTCTTCAAGAAGTTTGAAGAGCTGATGCAGTATACCGATTTGCTGCTTTTCGACATTAAACATATCGACACTGTCGAGCATAAAAAGCTCACAGGGTGGGGCAACGAGAACATACTCGACTGCGCTCGTTATCTTTCAGAAATCAATAAACCCATTTGGCTGCGCCACGTCCTCGTGCCTACCATTACCGACAACGATGAATATCTGCACCGTTTGCGTGCTTTTATCGAAGAATTGCACAATGTAGAACGCATCGAAGTGCTGCCTTATCACACACTTGGCACTTATAAATGGGAAAATTTGAACCTACCTTACGCCCTAAAAGACATACCAGAACCCACCCCCAAAGCGGTGGAATATGCTCAACGAGTGTTAGAAGGAAAAGCATAAAAAGATAATTTTTATTAATCTTCTGTTCATAACCTTTTCTTGTTCAAAGAATTTCTATACCTTTGTTCCCATAATTGGGTCAATTCTATTTAAGAATGAAAAGGATTATTATTGCTATTAGCCTGTTATGCTTGCCATTTATACTTTTAGGACAGAATAATATAGGAACAAACGACAACGAACAAGCAAACGAAATAGCGCACATATCACCCCCAAAAACTCCAGCGGAAAGGAAAAAGCTGTATGAGTCTTTGGCAATCATGGGCGATGCTGTGAGCCAATATAAACTTGCGCTTTGTTATGACGATGGAATCGGTGTTCCACAAAACTATGGTGAAGCGCTGAAATGGTATCGTAAATCCGCCGAACAAGGAGTGCCACAAGCACAACACAACCTCGGTTTTATGTACGCATTGGGCAATGGTGTACGACAGAGTTGGAAAGAAGCCGTAAAATGGTTTCAGCAAGCTGCCGACCAAGACCATACATTGGCACAATTCGCCTTAGGCTCATGTTACGAAAGTGGCAATGGCGTAGAACAAAATTATGTAGTTGCAGCAAAATATTTTAGAGCAGCAGCTGCAAAAGGATTGCTGCCCGCTGTCAATGCCCTCGCCTCATTTTATTTTGAAGGGACAGGCATTGTGCAAAACTATGAAGAAGCACTAAAATTATACCGTCAAGCCGCCGAACAAGGCTACTCGGAATCACAATATAAACTCGGAGTTTGCTACCAAAAAGGCACAGGAGTGAAAGCCAATATAAACGAAGCACTGAAATGGTTTTTAAGGGCTGCTCAACAAGGATATGCCCCTGCACAAAACGATTACGGCACTTATTTCTTAGATGAGAACAACCCTAAAAAAGATTATCCTACCGCTTTGTTCTGGCTACATAAAGCTGCCGAACAGGAAAATGCACAAGCCATGTACAACATTGCCGTAAGTTACGAAAACGGGTGGGGCGTAGCACAAAGCTTAGAAAATGCCATAAGTTGGTATCGAAAGGCTGCATTGGCAGGCGATGCCGATGCTATGCTGCAAATGGGATTGGCATACGCAGACGGAAGAGGCGTGAAACAAAGTTGGACAGATGCCACTCAATGGCTTTTGAAAGGAGCAGAAGCGGGCAATGCGGAAGCCCAATCCTACTTTGCCTTGTGTCTTTTACAAGGTAAAGGCATAGCAACCGATGCTAAAAAAGCCGTAAAATGGTTGGAAAAAGCAATAGAACAAGGCAACGCAATGGCAGCTAACAATCTTGGATTTTGCTATCTCAACGGATTTGGTGTTGAAAAAGATAAAGAAAAAGCCAAATATTATTTTCAGAAATCAGCCGAAATGGGCTATGAGTTGGCAAAGAAAAATTTAAAATTCATAAAATAAAAGTGTGGTAAATTTGCTCCCTTATGTTCTTGTAAGAATACATTTTTTAAAGAAAATATATACAATAATTTGCAGTTTATGGAATTTTTATTTAACTTTGCTTCATCATTTTTTCAAAAAGCCATAAAATGAAAAGAAAAGTTATATTATTTGCAGCGTTGCTTTTGCCCCTTTTCGTTTTAGCACAAAGCAATTTAGGCAAGGCGGACGATAAAAAAACAGATGATTTTGTACACGAAAACTATTTTGGAGGGTTTACACCTGAAGATTTTCAAATCTATAAAGATGCTGCAAAGGCAGGCGATGTTGATGCACAATACAACGTGGGCTACTGCTACGAGAATGGTGAAGGAGTGGAACAAAACTATAGCGAAGCCGCAAAATGGTATCGTAAAGCCGCCGAACAAGGACTCTCTGCTGCACAACATGGCTTAGGATATCTCTATGCCTACGGTCAAGGAGTGAAAGAGAATTGGACAGAAGCTGCAAAATGGTTTAGTAAAGCTGCAGAACAAGGCTACGGACTGTCTATTTTTGCCATGGGAGCTTGTTACGAAGACGGCAATGGAGTTCCGCAAAACTTTGTAGAAGCCGCAAAATATTACCGCAAGGCAGTGGATAAAAATGTGGTTGAAGCCTACGAAGCACTCGGACGATTTTATTATATAGGTGGTGGCGTGCCGCAAAACTATGAAGAAGCTGTAAAATTATTTGCGAAAGGAGCAGCTTTGAGAAACCCTAATGCGCAATATTATTTAGGACTTTGCTATCATTTTGGCAATGGAATCAAGGCTGATACCACTGAAGCGGTGAAGTTGTACTTGCTATCGGCAGAACAAGGATTTGCTCCTGCACAAAACGAATTAGGTAATTTTTATCTTACAGACCCAACTCATAAAGATTACAAAAAGGCACTTGAATGGCTGAATAAGGCAGTTGCCCAAGACTTGCCTGACGCTTTTTTCAACATGGCACTCTGTTATGAAGAAGGGTGGGGCGTTGAACAAAATTTGAAAACAGCGGTAGAGTGGAATCGCAAAGCTGCTTTAGCGGGCGATGCTGAGGCTATTACAAAAATGGGCATTGCTTACGAAGAAGGAAAAGGTGTTGAACAAAATATGACCGATGCGGTGAAATGGTACCTGAAAGGTGCTGAATTAGGCAATTCGGACGCACAAACCAACTATGCTAAGTGTCTTTTACAAGGCAATGGTATTACGCAAAATTACACAGAAGCCATAAAATGGTTGGAAAAAGCTGTTGCACAAAAAAATCCAATCGCTATTAATAACTTAGGATTCTGCTATCTCAATGGATTTGGTGTAACTGCCGACCTTGAAAAAGCTGAGCAATATTTCCAAAAAGCTGCCGATATGGGCTATGAATTGGCAAAGGAAAATCTAAAAATGCTAAAATAAAGAATAATGAAGAAATTCTCTACTATCCTTGTGTTACTCTTTGTCAGCACCATTGTGTTGGCACAAGACTTCAATCGCTATTTTATTGATGCCACATTGCGCATCGATTACACGTTTATTGGCAATATAAAGCAACAACATATTGCCGTTGATGAACTCTGTAAGATACCTCGTTGGTATGGTAAACATCAGCGATTGAGCGAATTACCTGTTGAAGGAAATGGACAAATTACCGTCCGCGACCACAAAACGCAAACCATTATTTACCGTAATTCCTTCTCAACTTTATTCCAAGAATGGCTCTCTTACGATGAAGCAAAGACAGCGACAAAATCGTTTGAAAACGTTTTCCTCGTGCCATTTCCTAAAGATACAGCCGACATCACCATAGAATTGCGCGACAATCGCCGTTCTGTGATGACACAACTCACCCATATGGTAGTCCCAAACGATATTCTAATTCGTAAAATTGGAGACAAATCGGTTACACCATACGAAACCTTGCAGCAAGCAGCCGATACTTCTCGTTGCATTCACATCGCCTATGTGGCAGAAGGATATACCGAAGCAGAAATGCCAACCTTCCTAAACGACTGTCGCACAGCTATGGAAGCACTCTTTGCGCACGAGCCTTTCAAAACTTTACGCAACCGCTTTAACGTGGTAGCCGTGAAAGCTCCGTCAGCCGAAAGTGGCACTTCCAACCCAGGAAAGGGCATTTGGAAGAACACCGCACTGCACTCTAATTTCAATACTTTTTACAGCGACCGCTATCTAACTACGTTGCATCTCAAAGATTTGCACAATTGGTTGGCAGGAACTCCCTACGAACACATCATTGTTTTGGTGAATACTGACAACTACGGAGGGGGCGGAATTCTCAATTCTTACAACCTTTCCATGACACATCACCGTGCGTTCAAACCTGTGGTAGTACACGAATTTGGACATTCTTTTGCAGGATTGGCTGACGAATATGCCTACGACTACGAAGCCATTCCAATGTTTCCCCACGACATTGAACCTTGGGAAAAGAACATTACCACCATGGTCGATTTTAAATCGAAATGGTCGGACATGGTGAAGAAGGGGACAAAGATACCAACCGAGCAGCCTGCCGACTTAGATAAGCCCAATGCCAAGAAAGAAAAGTGGCAAATTGGTGCTTACGAACCAGCTGGTTACAGTATGCACGGCGTTTATCGTGCCTATCCCGATTGCCGTATGCGCACCAATAACAACCCCGACTTTTGCCCTGTTTGCCAGAAAGCAATCACCGAATTGGTGAAGTTTTACACAGAATAAATCAATTTTGCCAACCCTAACAGTCTGATAGCCTCCCTCAACCCTCCGTTGGGAAGAAAGAAGCCGCCCCCAACCCCTCCGTTGGGAGGGGAGTGCAAATAGATAGTTGGTGGAGCAGGTGGGAATTGGCAGATGGGAATAGTCGGACAAGTCTGAAAGGTCTGACGAGTCGGACACTGCAATTGATGGTAGGTCGGTGGCTAAATAGTGCAAACAAATAAAAAACTCCCTTCTCCACGCAATTATGGGGAAGGGAGTTTTTTATTTTTCAACTTTGTTGAGCCTTCTGCTCCGCAAGTTTTTTTGACCTCTACGCTTTATTTTGCAGCGATGCACTCAACTTCTACCAAAGCATTCTTTGGCAAAGTCTTTACAGCAATGGCTGAACGAGCAGGGAATGGTTCGTTGAAAAATTCAGCATAAACTTCGTTCATGGCTGCAAAATCGTTCATGTCAGAGAGAAAAACAGTAGTTTTCATCACGTTAGCGAGCGAGATACCAGCTTCTTCGAGAATAGCCTTTGCGTTGGTGAGCGATTGGCGTGTTTGTTCTTTGATACCACCAGGAGCAAATTCGCCTGTTGCAGGGTCGATAGGGAGCTGACCAGAAGTAATTACTAACCCGTTAGCTTCAATTGCTTGACTGTAAGGACCAATTGCCTTTGGTGCTTTTGCTGTGTTTATAACTTTCATAATCTTTGGTTTTTATTTGTTTTTGGTTTCTTTTTTATTACCTTTGTTTTTCTTTTTTGTCGCTTTTGTTTTTCTTTTTTGTCGCCTTCGGTTTGTGTTGAACCATTGTGCCGTAGGTTTTCATGGCAAAGTTAATAATAAATTGTGAGTTTTGCAAAGATTTTTTTGTTTGCTTTTTTGTACCCACATGCCTTTTTTGATGTAGAATGCGCAAAAGAAACAACGAACAACGTTCAATAGAAGTGTGTTACGGAGTTGGGAAACAAAAGTTCATAGGAATGCTTTCATGACAATATTTTGTAAACTTGTGCTTGTTAGTTGAACTCACTGAACCAACATATTCTTTTAAACGTTAATAAGGTTTAAATACACCTGTTGGCTAAGATAAAATTTGGTAGTTTCAAAAAAAAGTACTACCTTTGCACTCGCAATTCAGAGATAACACAACATCTTAATTACAATTGCATGGTTAATATCGCGGGTTGGAGCAGTTGGTAGCTCGCCAGGCTCATAACCTGGAGGTCGCATGTTCGAGTCCTGCACCCGCAACAAGTTTCAATAAGTCGCTCATTTTTGAGCGACTTATGTGCGTTTATAAGATAGAATTATTCATGATAATTTTGTCTCAGCGGATTTTTCCAGTTGGTAAAGCGCAGTATTGAACATAAAGTTCATACCTTTGCAGTATGAAATCAGACGCATTATTATGGCTCAGTAGGAAAAATATCCTCATATTTTTCCTACTGAGCCCTTTTTTTTCTATAGAATTTCGTTTATTGCTGTAACTTTTGGATACAAAAAAGGCACGACCACAGTCGTGCCACCTATTTATTATATAAATAACCAAATTGTTTTGAGCTTGATTATTAGTTCACACCTCACGGTGTTGAACTAAAATCTTGCATCAAAATGTCATCCTCTAAACTAACCTATTACCTTAATAACCTATTGACTTCCTGAAAATTCTTTTTTTTTACTTAAACAACTAATTCTTTAAACCTAAACAATCTATTCTTATAAACTTTACGTTTGCAAAGGTAAAGAGTATTTTCCAATGTTCCAAATATTTATTTGGAAAGTTTACAATAACCGCAATAACTTGATATAAATCAATATATCTGATGCTTTTATGCGTGATTTATAGAAAGAATGACGTAAGTTTTAGGATAACGAACGGGAATGTTAGGTGATGAAATAGGGGGAATGATTAGTGATAAAATAAATTTTTGCTAATCATTTTACCATAATACGCAAATTTACTCACTTATTTCCATGCTGCAAGTTGCCTTTTGGTTGTTGCTATATTATAAGGTGCAACCGAATGTAAACCATTCTTTGAAGGCAGAAGGGAATTGGGTTGGGACAGAAGGGAGTAGGGCAAAGAACGCACTACCGCTGCCTGACATCTGCGCATAGAAAGCTCCCATATCGTAGAGCGATTGTTTCACGCTGCGTATTTCGGGGTAAACGCTGAAAATGGAGTGTTCAAAATCGTTGGACAAGTGGTTGCGCCACTCTGTAACAGGGCGTTTGACAATGTCTAAGCAGTTTTCTGCGGGTGCTTTTGGGGTGATAAACGAGAAGGCTTGAGCCGTAGAAATAGCCACAGGAGGTTTCACTATGAAGAGATAAAGTCCTTTTAAGTGAGCCAAATCGTTGGTTATGGGTTGCAAAATTTCGCCTATTCCTGTTGCGTATGCTGGTTCTGAGGTTACAAAAAAGGCACAATCGGCTCCCAATTTTGCTGCATAATGTTGTAATTTCTCGGTCGTTAGTGATAGGTTACAGAGTTGGTTCACCATTCTTAAAGCGTAGGTTGCATCAGCCGAACCGCCTCCCAATCCTGCTTGAGAAGGGATATTTTTTTTCAAATCGAAGCTAACGTGCGGTAAATCGAAATCGTTGGCTAACAGTTTGTAAGCCTTTACGATAAGATTGTCAGCTGCATTGCCTTCAATTTTGTTTCCGCTCATGGACAAGGAACAAGCATTTGGCGTTCCGTCCGTGATGTTTGCCTCCAATCGGTCGGTCAGTTCAATAGGATAAAACACAGTTTCCAAGTCGTGGTAGCCGTCTTTGCGCTTTGCCACAACGTTGAGTCCAAGATTTATTTTACAACAAGGATAGGTTATCATACTTTCTATTTTTAGCTTTTGCGACCCTCTTTGTCGTGCGAGGGCATACAAAATGGCTTATCGTTCATAGGCGAAGACAAGTTCGAGGTGAATGCTTCGCTTAATCTTCTACAAAGTTACACAATCATTATGGAATATTTGCGAGAGTTTGAAGAATTTTGATTAATTTTGTAGCGATATGCCAGAAAAGAATAGTAACAGCAAAAAAAGTCCGAATAGACGCCAGACCGCGCCTATTGACAACACGTTTGGACACTTGCAACCGCAAGCGTTGGACATTGAAAAAGTAGTTTTGGGAGCGTTAATGATTGATAAAGACGCCTTTACGGTGGTATCTGAAATCTTGCGACCAGAAACTTTTTACGACCCACGCCACCAAAAAATATATGGGGCCATACAGTCTTTGAATTTCCACGAGCGTCCTGTTGATATCATGACCGTTGCCGAAGAGTTGAAACATCAAGGCAATTTGGAGGAAATTGGTGGTCCTGCCTACATCGTAGAGATTAGTTCGCATGTGGCATCGTCTGCCCACATCGATTATCATGGTAAGATTTTGCAACAGAAGTTCTTAGCACGACAATTGATTCAATTTGCATCAATGATAGAAACCGATGCTTTCGATGAAACAGTTGATGTTGATGATTTGATGCAAAGGGCGGAAGGCAGTTTGTTTGAACTATCGCAAAAGAACATGGCGCAGGAATATACGCAAATAGACCCGATTGTTCAGCAGGCACACGAATTGCTTTTGAAAGCTGCAAACAATAAGGATAGTGGCGGATTGACAGGTGTATCAACAGGCTATCACGACTTAGATAAAATTACAGCAGGTTGGCAACCGTCCGATTTGGTCATTATTGCGGGACGTCCAGCCATGGGTAAAACTTCGTTTGCATTGAGTTTGGCTAAAAATATAGCCATTGATAACCGCATTCCAATGGCTTTCTTCTCGCTCGAAATGAACAATGTGCAGTTGGTAAACCGCTTGTTGTCAAACGTTTGCTCTATCTCTGGTAGCAAAATACTTAGTGGACAATTAGACCCAAGCGATTGGGAACGATTTGATACGAACCTTAGAAAAATGGAAGGCGCACCGATTTATGTTGATGACACGCCAGGATTATCCGTTTTTGAACTCCGTACAAAGGCAAGACGATTGGCACGCGAGCATGGAATAAAAGTTTTGATGGTCGACTACTTGCAGTTGATGAATGCTAATGGCATGCGTTTCGGCAGTCGTCAAGAAGAAGTTTCCACCATCAGCCGCTCGTTGAAAGGATTAGCCAAGGAATTGGACATACCAGTTTTAGCCCTTTCGCAATTAAATCGTACCGTAGAACAACGTGATGGTATCGAAGGTAAACGCCCACAGCTGAGCGACTTGCGTGAATCGGGAGCCATTGAGCAAGATGCCGATATGGTTCTCTTTGTGCATCGTCCCGAATACTATCGCATTTTCCAAGACGAAAAAGGCAACGACCTACACGGTAAGGCGCAAATCATTATCGCCAAGCACCGTAAAGGCGCAACAGGCGACGTGTTACTCAACTTTAAGGGCGAATTTACCCGATTTGCTAACCCCGAAGAAGACAACTTCCTCCCTTCCATGAACGACCCATTGGGCGGCACAATCATGGAAAGCCGAATGAACAACGACCCATTGCCCCCACCACCAGGCGATATAGATTTCTAAAAAAGCCTCCCCAATCCCTTTCGCAACAACGAAAGGGATTGAGAAGGTTTCACCTTGATTTTACAAAATAGCCTATTTTGGAGTTGAAAAGCATAACTTTTTAGCACTAAAATAGGCTATTTTAAAAAAGTAACCGCCCCTCCGTTATTTTCGTTTCATAAAATGTTGTGTCTGTACAATATAAAAAATGTGCAACACTCTTCTCTTTAACCGATTAAAATCTTATGTCTCAGCATGGATAGTTAGCATAAAGTTGTTGTTTTTAAAAAAGGATTTTGGAGACCTCAGCAATATTGCGCCATGCAAGTTAGGTAACGAGATATTTAGCCATAATATAGACTTCATTGCTCGCAATCACCGACGACATTTTTACCACGATCACGATTATTAATTATTGTATTTCATTTTCCGATGCAGAAGTGTTTAAAAATGTTGTGGAGGGTTTCTTGCGATGTGATTTGATTTCCTGTAATTTCTCCGAGAATGGCGATGGTGTCTTTAAGGTCTTCGGAGATGAGGTCGCCACTGAGGTTCATTGCCATTGCTTCTTGTACACGGAGGAGGGAGGCGTGGGCACGGGTAAGGGCGTCATAGTGGCGAGCGTTGGTGATGATGGTCGTGTTTTCGGTAAGTTCGGGTAGGTCGGCAACCTTGTATATTAGGCTTTCAAGGCGGTCAATACCTAAGTTGTATTTGCCCGAAATGGCGATTTCGTGGTAGGTTTGGTTCTCGGAAAGGGTAGGAGTGGTTTCGGGAAGGTCGTCTACTTTGTTGCGCACGAGTATGAGCTGTTTGTCAGTACATTGTGTAATGATTTCTTCTTTCTCGGCTTCGGTGGGTTCTTGGTCTACTACCCACAATACGATTTGTGCTTTTTGTAGTTCAGCGAGGGTGCGTTCTATGCCCAATTGTTCCACATAATCGGTGGTTTTTCGTATTCCTGCTGTGTCAATAAATAGGAAATCGACGCCGTTAATGCTAATGCTATCTTCTATCACATCACGAGTAGTGCCGTGAATATCGCTTACAATGGCACGATTATCACGAAGTAGGCGGTTAAGTAGGGTCGATTTTCCAACGTTGGTTTTACCGATAATGGCTACTGGAATGCCGTTTTTTAAGGCTTGACCCGTTTTGAAAGAGCGTGCAAGGGTTGTAACTTTGCTGTCAATTTCGTTGGCGAGTTCCTTTAATTCAGTGCGGTCGGCAAACTCTAATTCCTCATGGTCGGAGAAATCGAGTTCGAGTTCGAGCAACGAATTGATTTTAAGTAGCTGCTCTCGCAGTGTAGAAAGTTCTGAAGAAAAATGCCCTTTGAGTTGCGAAAGCGCAAGTTTGTAAGATGCTTTGTTAGTCGATGCGATGAGGTCGGCTACCGCTTCGGTTTGCGATAAGTCCATTTTTCCATTGAGATAGGCTCGTTGGGTGTATTCTCCTGGTTTTGCTTGTTGGCAACCAGCTTCAATGAGTCGGTGTAGCACTTGTTCGAGAATATAAGCCGAGCCGTGGCAGGAGATTTCAACCGCATCTTCACCCGTGTAAGAGTGGGGCGCCCGCCAAAGCGAAACGACTACTTCGTCAATGGTTTGTTGGTCTTTGTCAATTATTTCACCATAATGCAAGGTGTTGGCAGTGGCATTTAAGATAGATTTTGAGAAAATAGAATCTACTATTTCGATAGCTTTACTGCCCGAAATTCTGATAACTCCGATTGCTCCACCGGGTTGTGTCGCCAATGCGCAGATAGTTTCTGTGGAGATAAGAGGATTGTTGTAAGTTTGCATTATGTTTCTTTTTATAAGATTTTAGGGACACACGAAAACGTATGTCCCTATATTTTAAATGGAATTGAAAGTCAATTAAATTCTTTCAAGTACCTTTTTAATCAGTCCGTCAATTGTATTTTTGTAACCAGCATTTGCTTCTTTTTGTAAACGATTAGCGATTACCATGCAGCAAGTTAATGCTTTGTGTCCCATGTGTTGTGCTAAACCTGCCAATGCGCTACTTTCCATTTCAAAGTTTGTGCATTGGTGTCCTTTGTATTCAAATTTTACAATTTTTTCGTTCAAATGTGGGTCAGCCAAAGGCACACGCAAGCGACGTCCTTGAGGTCCAAAGAATCCACCGCAAGCAATTGTTACGCCACGAACCATATCGTCTTGTGCAATTTGGTCTAAGAGTTCTTTATCGGCATTTGCTACATATGGGTTGCCCAATGCTGGTTTCCATTCTACTTGTTTCTTAAATTCTTCTTCAAACTCTGTATCCAACTTTTCTCGGTTGGCATAATAGTTCAGCAATCCGTCGAAGCCGATACTTTTTTCTGATGCAATGTAAGTTCCGATAGGTGTGCTTTCTTGCAAACCACCGCAAGTTCCGATGCGCACCAATGTGAGTTGGCGTGGCTCGGCTTTTTCTTTACGAGTTTCGAAGTCAATATTTGCCAATGCATCAAGTTCGTTTACCACGATGTCAATGTTGTCGCAGCCAATTCCTGTACTCAATACAGTGATGCGTTTGTTCTTATATTTTCCAGTAATGGTTCTAAATTCTCTATTGTTCACTTCGCATTCTACACCGTCAAAGTGAGAAGCCACTAATGCAACACGACCTGGGTCGCCTACCAAAATAACTTTGTCTGCTAAGTTTTTTGGCTTCAAATGCAAGTGAAAAATACTTCCATCTTCATTTATAATAAGCTCAGAAGGAGCAAAAAATATATCTTCCATAATTCTTTGAATTTGGTAAATTATTAGTTCGTTCTTACAAAGATAGTTATTTTTGGAAATTGGAGCAAGAAAATAGGTATATTTTTGCCCAAATTTCCTGATTACTAATCTATAAATACGAAAAATCGAGTTAAAACAAGGTTTCGACTTGTTTTAACTCGATTAGTTTTCATGAAAATATTACTTCAAAAGATGTTCTGCCATGTTCTGTGCAGCCTTTCTACCGTCGCCCATTGCGAGGATTACAGTAGCGCCACCACGAACAATATCGCCACCTGCATAGATTTCATGAATAGAGCTTTGCATTTCTTCGTTTACTGCAATGGTGTTCTTTCTGCCCAATTCCAATCCTTCAATAGATTTTGGTACGAGTGGATTAGGCGAAACACCTACTGCAACTACGACTTGGTCGCATTCGATGTTTACTGTCTTGCCTGTTGATTTAGGGCTACGGCGTCCGCTTTCGTCAGGCTCGCCGAGTTCCATAACATCGAGTATAGCACCGCAAACACGACCATTTTCGTCAGCAATGTATTCCTTTGGATTGTGCAAAGTAAGGAAGTTAATGCCTTCTTCTTGTGCGTGTTTCACTTCTTCTACACGAGCTGGCATTTCTTCGAGCGAACGACGGTAAACCAAAGTAACATCAGCACCAAGGCGTTTGGCTGTACGACAAGAGTCCATTGCGGTGTTACCACCACCGACTACCAAAACTTTCTTGCCTATAATAATAGGTGTGTCGGTGTCAGGGTTGGCTGCGTCCATCAAGTTTACACGGGTAAGATACTCGTTACTTGACAGAATATTGATGCTATTTTCACCTGGAATGCCCATGAAATTAGGCAGTCCTGCGCCTGAACCTACAAAGATTCCTTTGAAGCCGCTTTCCTTTAATTGGTTCACACTGATGGTTTTACCAATGATAGTATCTGTTTGGAAATGAACGCCTTGCTTGCTAAGGTTTTCCACTTCCACCTCAACAATCTTGTTAGGCAAACGGAATTCAGGAATACCATATTTCAAAACACCGCCAATTTCGTGCAATGCTTCAAATACATAAACCTCAAAACCACGTTTAACCATATCGCCTGCAAAGCTAAGACCCGCAGGACCTGAGCCAATAACAGCAACTTTTATGCCGTTAGATGGGGCTAATTCAGGCAAGGTGGTGTTGCCGCTTTCACGTTCATAGTCGGCTGCGAAACGTTCCAAATAGCCGATAGCTACTGCTGGCTCGTTCATCTTCAAGTGTATACAACGGCTTTCACATTGTTTTTCTTGTGGGCAAACACGACCGCAAACGGCTGGTAGGGCAGACGTATCTTTCAAAACACGAGCGGCATTGAGGAATTGTCCACGTTCAATGTTCTTTACAAAACTTGGAATATTAATGTTTACAGGGCAACCTTCCACACACGTTGGCTTTGCACAATCGAGACAACGTTGTGCTTCACGCATCGCCATTTCCTTGGTAAGACCTTTGTTTACTTCTTCCAGACGAGTGGTTGCACGATAAACGGGGTCGAGTTCAGGCATTTGAACACGTTCAATGGTTGTGCGCTCTTTTGGTTTCATGCTCTTTCTCAACTCGTTGCGCCATTCTGCCTTGCGGTCTGTGAGTTCCGAAAGTGGAGTTTTTGTTTCTTCGGCAGGTTCCAAAGTTGGTTTATTTTGCTTGTCTGCTTCTTTGGTTGCTGCTGTTGCGTGGCACACTTCGGTAGATTTTCTTTCCAATTCTTCGCGTTCCACGTTCTTGAAAGTACCCATGCGCTTGAACATTTCGTCCCAATCCACAAGGTCGCCATCAAATTCTGGACCGTCAATACAAACGAATTTTGTTTTTCCACCAATGGTCAAACGGCATGCACCACACATACCTGTTCCGTCCACCATAATCGTATTGAGCGAAACATCGTTTGGAATGCCGTATTTCTTTGCCATGAGTGAGGTAAATTTCATCATCATAGGAGGACCTATTGCCAAAACTTTGTCCACCTTTTCACGTTGTAACACTTCTTCAACGCCAACAGTTACGACACCTTTTTTGCCCATACTGCCGTCGTCAGTCATGATGATTACTTCGTCAGAATATTCAGCTACGTCATCAACCATGATAACGAGTTCTTTTGTACGGCCTGCTAAAACTGAAATAACACGGTTGCCTGCCTTCTTTAATGCTGTAAGAATAGGGAGAATAGCTGCGATACCAATGCCACCACCAGCACAAACCACTGTTCCATAGTTTTCGATATGTGATGCTTGACCCAAAGGACCAACGATGTCTAACACCTCTTCGCCTGGTTCCATGTTACACAATTTTGTTGATGAAAGTCCAACTTCTTGAATAACCATGGTTAAAGTGCCTTTTTCAGGGTCAGCTTTAGCAATTGTATAAGGTACACGCTCGCTATTTTTGTCTACGCGTACAATAACAAAGTTACCTGCTCTGCAACTGCGTGCGATAAGCGGTGCTTCTACAACGATGCAAAAAACCTTTTCGGAAAATTGCTCTTTGCTGAGAATCTTGTTCATGTTTATAAAGGTTAAATTTTTAATAAATGTTCTTGTAGGAAGTATTTAGTTGTTCAAGAAGAGTAGGTTTTTCCGTTACAAATCCTATGTTTTGCAATTCAAAACCTACTCTTTTGTTCTTTTTTTAAGTTTAGATTAGAAATTCTTATCGTCTAACATTTCAAAGCCACAGTAAGGAACGAGTGCTTTTGGCACACGGATACCTTCTGGTGTTTGGTTGTTTTCGATGATAGCGGCTACGATGCGAGGCAAGGCGAGGGCTGAACCATTGAGCGTATGGCATAGTTCAATCTTTTTATCTTCTGCCTTACGGTAGCGACAATGCAAGCGGTTGGCTTGATAGCTTTCAAAGTTTGACACCGAACTAACCTCCAACCAACGTTTTTGGGCTGCACTCCACACCTCAAAGTCGTAGCAAATGGCAGAGGTGAAACTCATATCGCCACCGCAAAGGCGGAGAATGTGATAAGGCAATTCTAATTTTTGCAATAAGCTTTCAACGTGTTCGAGCATTTCGTTGAGCGATTCGTATGAATGTTGTGGGGTATCGATGCGCACAATTTCTACTTTATCGAATTGGTGCAAGCGGTTCAATCCACGCACATCTTTTCCATAACTACCTGCTTCACGGCGGAAACAAGAAGAGTAGGCGCAACGTTTGATAGGCAATTCCTTTTCGTCAAGAATTTCATCACGGAAGATATTTGTTACAGGCACCTCGGCTGTTGGAATCAAATAGAGGTCATCGGCTTGTGCATGATACATCTGACCTTCTTTGTCAGGCAACTGTCCTGTTCCTAAACCTGATGCTTGATTGACGAGCAATGGAGGTTGCACTTCCAAATATCCGCTCTTGCGTGCTTCTTCCAAGAAGAATGCTTCTAAGGCACGTTGGAAACGAGCCATTTTACCAATGTAGATAGGGAATCCTGCGCCTGTGATTTTAACACCGAGGTCGAAGTCTACAAGGTTGTATTGCTTGCATAAATCCCAGTGGCACAAGGCTTCTCCTTCAAATGTAGGCTTTGTTCCACCTTCTTTTACAATGACATTTTGGCTTGCATCTTTGCCTTCTGGCACATCGTCATTGGCAATATTAGGAATGGTTAAAAGCACTTCTGTCATATCGTTTTGTGCCTTTTCCATTTCTTCTTGCAAAGTTTTGTCCGCCACTTTCAGCGCTGCAACTTTGTTTTTTATTTCGTTTGCTTCGTCCTTCTTGCCTTCTTTCATCAATCCACCAATTTGTTTCGACAATTGGTTTTGTTGTTGCTTGTTGCTATCCAACTTTTGTTGGCATTCACGACGAGTTTTATCAAATTCTAAAACCTTGTCAATGGCTTCTTTAGCACCTGCGAAGTGCTTCTTCTCTAAGCCTTTGATGACACGTTCAGTTTCCTCACTGATGAGCTTTAATGTAAGCATATGTCTTCGATTATTTGTTTTATATATTCTGACAACAAAGTTACAAAAAATATTTTATTTGCAATGAAATAATAGAGTAATTTATTTTTGTGCAGGTATTCATCTTTTATGAGAATTTACAAGCGGTTCTAATTTTATCTTTTGAACAATAGGTGTCCCAAAATGATGGCAATGACGAAATAAGCGGCGATATAGGAACAAAATAGAGAAAAGTCTACCCAATCATTCCAACCGATAGTTTCTCCAATGACTTCGCCTAATGAGTCGTAAAGATAACTTCCGAATTCTTTATGCGTTTCTAATGAAAATTTAAGGGTAGCGATGAGCCAAAAAACAAAGGTTGTGGCAATGCCCGACAACCTAATTTTTATCGTCCGACACCAATAATGAAGCAATAAATCACACAAGACCATGAAGCCATTAGCCATAAGAAACACGATGACAAACACAAATCCTGTTATGGCATCGCCTGGTCCGCCTGTAACTTCGTGGGTGGGGACGAGGAAGAAGGAATATATTTGAAATAAAAGAAATAATATCCCGATATTATAAAGGAGCGTTAGCACCCAATGTTGTTTATAAAAAGACACAAAAGCCATGTTGTGAGGGGGAAAGCATAGTGGAAAATAAAAAGAGTTAAACCCTTTATATTTGAATCATCAAATGATAAAGCGGTTTAACCCCTTGAAATCTTTTGATAGAAGGTTACTCTATCACCACCATTGGTTCGTCTTCAAGCACTGCTTGACCTACTTTCACAATGATAGCGGTAACTTTACCGTCTTTTTCAGCTTCGATATTGTTCTGCATTTTCATTGCTTCCAACACAAGAACAGTGTCGCCTGCCTTCACTTCTTGACCAACAGTTACTTCGATCGATGTAATGGTGCCAGGAAGTGGGGCTTTAATAGCGTTTGAAGTGTTTACATTGGCAGCTGAAACTGCACCTTCTGATTCGTTTTCAGCTACAGGTTTACCCAATTCAACCTTTTTCTTTTCAGGTTCGGCAGGCTTTTCCATTTGCACTTTAAACGCTTCGCCATTTACAGATACTTCAGCAATGTTGTCTTCGCTGATATTTCCAATTTCGACCTTGTATTCTTTGCCGTCTATTGTATATTTAAATTCTTTCATTTTGCCTTATGGTTTCTTGGTCATAATTTCAAACTTAGCATTCCAAAGGGTTTGCTTTGGTTTGATAGTGATGATACCTGATTCGATGTCGTGAACGTTATTGCCTGCAAACTCGTAGAGCGCCATGGCAATAGCCGCATATTTATTATCGCTCATTATCTTATTTTTATTGATGATACCCTAATTACATTGGCATGCAACCATGCTTCTTAGCTGGCAAATCTTGCTTTTTGTTTGCCAATTGTGCCAATCCACGGCAGATGCGGAAACGAGTATTGCGAGGTTCAATCACATCATCGATGTAGCCATATTGGGCTGCCTGATATGGATTTGCAAACTTCTCTGTGTACTCTTCTTCCTTTTCAGCGAGGAATTGCTTCACATCGCCACCTGCTTCCTTCACTGCTTTGGCTTCTTTACCGCAGAGAACGGCAACAGCACCCGATGCACCCATTACGGCAATCTCTGAACTTGGCCATGCAAAGTTAAGGTCTGAGCGCAATTGCTTGCAGCCCATAACGATGTGAGAACCACCATAGCTCTTGCGAAGGGTAATGGTAATCTTTGGAACAGTGGCTTCGCCATAAGCGTAAAGCAACTGAGCACCATGCAAAATAACTGCATTGTACTCTTGACCTGTACCAGGAAGGAATCCAGGAACGTCTACCAATGAAACGATTGGAATGTTGAAAGCATCGCAGAAACGAACGAAACGTGCGCCCTTGCGGCTTGCATTAGCATCGAGCACACCTGCGTAAGCAGCAGGTTGGTTGGCTACGATACCAACACTTTGTCCGTTGAAACGTGCAAAACCTGTGATGATGTTCTTGGCAAACTTAGGTTGCACTTCGAAGAACTCACCATTATCGGTTACCGCCTTGATAACCTTATACATATCGTAAGCCTGATTTGGGTCGTCAGGGATAATTTCGTTCAATAAATCTTCCTTGCGGTCGATTGGGTCGGTGCATTCTATGCGTGGTGCTTCTTCACGATTGTTAGAAGGAATGTAAGAAAGCAATGTCTTAATGATTTCCATTGCGTCTTCTTCTGTCTTGGCTGTGAAACCTGTTACACCGCTCTTTGTTGCGTGAACGCTTGCGCCTCCGAGTCCTTCAGCGTCAATATCTTCGCCTGTTACAGTCTTTACCACCTTTGGACCTGTAAGGAACATGTAACTGGTGTCCTCCTTCATGATGATGAAGTCGGTGAGGGCAGGAGAGTAAACAGCACCACCAGCACAAGGGCCGAGAATGCTTGAAATCTGTGGAACGACACCTGAAGCAAGAATATTGCGTTCAAAAATCTCTGCATAGCCTGCCAAAGAGGTGATACCTTCTTGGATACGAGCGCCACCAGAGTCGTTCATGCAAATTACAGGGGCGCCGTTTGTCATAGCCATATCCATGATTTTGCAAATCTTTTGTGCCATTGTTTCTGACAACGAACCACCATTTACGGTAAAGTCTTGAGCGTAAACATAAACGAGACGACCGTCGATTGTAGCTGAACCAGCTACCACACCATCGCCAAAATATTGTTTCTTCTCCATGCCAAAGTTATGGCAACGGTGAAGTTTAAACATATCGTATTCTTCAAAACTACCTTTGTCTACCAACATGTCAATGCGCTCGCGTGCAGTATATTTACCGCGTGCATGCTGCTTTTCGATAGCTTTTTCACCGCCACCCAAGCGAGCTTGCTCTCTTTTCACTACGAGTTCCTTGATTTTTTCTGTTTGTTTACTCATATATGTTTATTTTTATCTTATAAAAGTCTTTTAATCAATTGGAAATATAAATTATCTAATTTTTCCGATGCAAAAATACGAAAAAGATTCTACTTATATACGCACGGCACTTTAAAGTTTGTTAAGGTGGTTTCTAAAAATTAGCTTTGTCATCAATACTTGAAACTACGGAGCGTGTTCCTGTTTCATTCTCAATTTTCACTTTTGTGCAGTCTTCCAAGTACCAGCACTTACTTTTCATTGTTGCTTGATTCGATAAATCATTATCAAACAGCAAAATTGAAGCAATTATATTATTTAGGGAAGAGATTGATAAAGCAAGAAAATGGAGTGATGGATTGTAGATAGCTCACATGGGTTTTTCTGCCACCCGAAAAGGAATAAAACTTTTCAATCCCTTGGCAATGCTGCTCTATTGGACAACCCACCGTGAGGTGCTGAACATGGTGAAGTTGCTTAACGGCATGGTGCTGTATGAGGGCGACTCGCAGGGCAAAGTAATCGAGGATAGTTTGCCGAAATGTTTGAAGAAGAGTATTACCGATCTTTACAGGAGTTGCAGTTCACCTTTATAGGTCGGATTTGACGGTGGTTGGCATAATGGAAATCAGAAATAGCCTGTTTTGAACGTCAAAACAGGCTATTTTCGTTTTCAAAACAATAGGTTTTTTATAGAACCAACCTTAACTATTTAGGGTTTAACCTTTAAAGTTTTGGAGGATTCTTCTTTTCGCTTTCAGAAAGGAAGCCATGTCGATAGGCATAGAGCAACTCTTGGAGTGCTTCGATTTGCATTTTCAACTCTGTACCCTTATCCATGTCAGCCACTTTCAAACGCCTTTCGTTCAATTCTACAATCTGTGTTGTGCCGACAATGTCGATACCACGTTTGATAGCGTCTTCTTCTGAGGAAAAAGGCTCGTGTTGAACAAGTTCGAAGCCACGAGAGTGGTAAACCAAAGTGTAGCCTGCGATACCTGTTTCCTTGTGGTAGGCTTGTGAAAATCCGCCGTCAATCACCATCAATTTGCCGTTGGCTTTGATAGGACTTTCGCCTTTATTAACGTGTACGGGAACGTGTCCGTTGATGATATGACCTTTTGCAGAATTTACTCCGAACTCTTCCATGATAGCGTCTGCGATGTCTTCACGTTCACGGAACTTGAAATAGAAGCCTTTTTCCTCGTGGTGGGTTTCTTTTTCTTTGAGGAAATAGCGTTCAAAAGTAGTCATGGCGTGCTTGTCGAACAAAGGACTGTTTGGCCCACACCATAGATAAAGGAAGTAGTCGGTGGCATATTGCATATCCTTGTCGCATTCTGCACCATTATTTTGGAAAGCTCTGCGAATAATCGTACCTATTTTATTGAGTAAATCCTTGCCTTTTGCAATTTTTTTCGGTGTAATTTCTACCTCGCGCAATGTGCCGTCTTCGTTTAAAGGAATGGAAGCATGATAGAGCAAATTATTGTTCACAACTTTATACATACAGCCGTGTCGCAATAGGAGAAGGATATGTTCACGCAACTTTTCGCTTACGGTGAAGTTATGGTGTAGCTTTTCCATTAAAGCCTGCTCCTCGGGTGTGAGAACGTCAGGATTTTTTGGGTCGATAGTAGGGAAATTGCATGATGTTAGTTGGTATTCTTTTCCGTCAATCTTTATTGTTCCCTTTTTGTAATCTATCTTGTCGTAGAGCAAACGACCTTCCATTTTCCAATGTGGATACTTCTTTATCATTTGCGATTCCACCTTGAACTGAATAATACTAATGGCTTTGTGCATCTGGGCTATCAGTTGTATGCTCTTTTCGTCTATGGCATCGGGTTGCATAATCTTTGGCATAAACTCGGCACATGGGTCATTTTTGTAGGTTTCCATTGCGAAAGTAGCCAACTGCATCAGGTTTATTCCGTAGCCATCTTCGATAGTATCCATGTTGTCGTAGCGCAAAGCAATGCGAATTACATTACAAATACAAGCGTTATTACCTGCACATGCACCCATCCATAAGATGTCATGGTTGCCCCAAGTAATGTCCCATGTATGGTAATTCTTGAGAGTATCCATTACAGCATGGGCTCCAGGACCACGGTCATAGATATCGCCCATGATGTGTAAGTGGTCGATTGCAAGGCGCTGAATGACGTTACAGATGGTTTCAATAAAGTCATCGGCACGACCAGTTGATATGATTGTCGAGGTAATCGCACTTACATAATCAGTTTTATCCTTGTCGTTTGAATTTTCATGCAATAGTTCCTGAATAATATAAGAGAAATCAACAGGGAGCGATTTGCGCACTTTCGACCTTGTATATTTGCTCGATACATCTCTGCAAATCTTTACTAAGCGGTGGATTTGGATATGATACCAATCGTCCAACTCTTTCTCTTCTTGCTTTACTAATTCGAGTTTTTGCTCTGGATAGTAAATCAATGTGCATAGGTCGCGCTTTTCTGACTCACGCAAAGTGTTGCCAAAGAGGTCGTTTACTTTTCTTTTAATGTTTCCTGAGGCATTTTTCAATACATGTTGAAATGCTTCGTGTTCACCATGAATATCTGCCAAGAAATGTTCTGTACCCTTTGGCAAATTCAAAATAGCTTGCAAGTTGATGATTTCAGTACTTGCGTCGGCAATTGTTGGGAACGACTGCGAGAGCAATTGCAGGTAGCGCTCGTCTTTTTTCAAATCATAAGTTTTGCTTGTCATAGTCAATTGCTTAATAAATTGTGATTAGTACTCTTCTTTATTAATGAAGTTTTTTATAATGTTCAATGTTTTCTTGTCGTCAATGGGCGGAAATGGCGTGTAACCGCGCTCTAAAAATAGGTTTTTGGTGAGGATTTGCATCATGCGCTGACCAAATTTTAAGAGGTGCATTTGCTTTAAAACCGCTGCGAGTTGGTCTTCATCGTAGTCTTCAAACCTTATCATGAGATAGATTTCCGATAGATGTTGCAGACTCAAACGCTTTTGTTGGGACAAGAATTTAGCATTTGCCATCATGAAAGTGATGGACTTTATAGGTTCTTCTTCTCGCTCATTAGCGTTCTCAATGCGCTCTCTGGAGAAGTAGTTAGTAGTGATTGCTTCTTTTTTATTGAGTGTTTCTTTTGCTTTTGGCATATAGGCTGGGTAGCGAAGTATGCTCTGCGAATCAATATTTGTGGGTGATAATTTCAATAAACTGATGCCAATATCAATGTAATTTCGGATATTTTCATCGTCAGCAAATAGGAATATGCGTTGCCATTGCTGCGGTGTCAAATTGTGAAGTTCCAGCAATCGGTCGGTAGGAATAATCTTATAATTTTCGTCTTGCTGCAATCCTTTGTGCAAAAGTGTACAAATAGATTGGAATTCAGCCGTCGTCATATACTTTCTATAACGGGTATGAATGATTTTCGTATAGATTAAAATGACTTTTTCAGCCATTTCTTGAGCCGAAATATTACTATTAAACAGACAAGAAGGAACGATGTCGATGCGATTATTCCATTTTAATTTTTCTACATCGTGCTTCTCTTTCTCGCTGAAAACCAATAGTGCATCAACCAATTGCACCATTTTTTGTTGGTAAGTAATGCGTTTGATGTCTTTTCTTACCGCCTTTTCGCTTTCCATAGCAAATTGAAATAATTCGCCATGAGGGGAAAGTAGGAGAGCGCAACCCTTGTTAATTGCTTTTTTTGCACACAAATAAGTGTTTAAATCCCAGCATTTATGAATATGAACAATATCGGGTTGAAACGTAGCAAACATCTTATTAAATTCTTTTTCAGAATAAGCCACGGCGACTTCCATTGATTGTTGCTTTTGATTTTCAACCAATGTGGAAATGTAATCAGTGATGACGTTTCCTTTGTTTGCCTTGTATGTAAGGTGCAGTATGCGCATTATAATTTATGAGAGATAAAGTCGTATTTGTCAGCTCGCCAGTATTTTATCTTATAACCTAAGTTTTGCCAAATAATTCGCAACTCAAATGGAATAATTTTCCATGACGGAATTTCTTCGTTAAAGGTTGTAAGTGCCTTTTTACCAATTGCTATTCTTATGGAAAGCGTTAAAATTAGTGCCAAGCAAGCGGCTATAATGAGGATTAAATTCTGTGTCAAAATGGAATAAACCAAGCCTGCAAGAATCATTAGATAGTTAAGATGCAAGGCTATTTGGTCAAGGTTGAACAAAGCACGGTGGGCAAAATTTCGGCTAAGATGTTTCCTATTTTCCATATAGAAAAGGTGGTTGTTAATCCAATGTTTATAGATTGGTTCTTCTTCTACCAATGTTCCGCTCCATGAATTTTCCACAATGGTAGAATGTTTTGCAGCGTATTTATTGACGAGAAAGTCGTATTCGCCTCTAATATATTTGAGATTGCCACGAAATCCTTCTGCTTTAATGAAATCATCTTTCTTGAAAAGCAACGTTTTAGAGTTCCAACGATAGGCGATACCACGTTGTGCGGCACGCATAAGATAACAAGAAGTGAGGAAATGCTCAAACCTCCAAAAGTCGGAAGTGCCTTCTTCGTATGTTGTATATCCTGCAACAAGGTTTACATCATCGGTACAATTGCGTGCCAAAGTTGCCAACCATTGGTCGGATTGTGGCGCACAAAAGATGTCACACATTAACAACCAATCGTATTTTGCCGCTTTAACGCCTAAGGTTATAGCGAGTTTTTTCCTGCTCATGTACTTTGATGAAGTAGGAATAAAGGTCGTATAAAGGCGTGGATTGTTGGCATACGTTTTCAAAATGTCTTGCGTTTCCGTATCATCTTGCGGCACAACTACTATAATTTCATAGTTGGGGTAGTCTTGATTCAGGTACTTTTCAATGTTTTTTGAGAATGCTGCAGCCCTGTCGTTGGGGGTGAAAATGAGCGAAATGGGAGGAGTTGGAATTTTATTTTGCACTTCTTTATTAGCCAAAACAGTGCTGTTCTCCAATTTTTTAGTATTTTTTTGCGCTTCTATATTCTCTGTTTCTGCTTCTATATTCTCTATTTCTATTTCTCTATTCTCTATTTCTGTTTCATTTTCGATATTTTCTTCATGAAAATCATGGGCAATATCGTTGCCAAAGGGTTTCGAAACTTTTGGTTTTCGAAAGAATGGATTTATAAAAGATGTTAGCAACGCTACGAAAAGCAGTATTGCTGAACCAACAATCGTGTATGTATCTAATATAAACATTTGGAAATTTGTTAGAAAAGCACTGCCGATAAGGATTGAAGGGCATGTTTTTTGTCTTCACCCTTAATCAAAAATGAAATGTTATAGTTGCTTCCGCCATAGCTTATCATACGTACTGGAATATCTTTGAGCGCATCTGCTGCCTTGGTTTCAAAGCCAATATTTTTCCAAGCTAAGTCGCCGACCACGCATACAATGCACATGTCGCTATCAATGGTAATGGTTCCAAAAACTTTCAGTTCGTCTACAATTTCTTGTAAGTGGGAATTGTCCTCAATTGTAACCGAAACCCCAACTTCACTCGTGGCAATGAGGTCGATACATACTTGGTAACTTTCAAAAACCTCGAATACTTTTCGAAGGAAACCTGGCGAACCTAACATGCGAGTAGAGCGTACTTTGATGACAGTGATATTATCTTTTGCTGCAATGGCTTTGATTTTACCTTGCTGCATGATATTGTTGATGATTGTACCATCGGCATCTGGTTCCATTGTATTCTTTAATCTGACAGGTATTCCAGCGTATTTTGCTGGTTGAACACAAGTCGGGTGAAGAATTTTAGCACCGAAATAAGCCAATTCTGACGCCTCTTCAAAGTTTAATTGTCGCACCGCTTCGGTGTTATCCACAATGCGTGGGTCGTTGTTATGCATTCCGTCAATGTCGGTCCATATCTGAATTTCCTCAGCTTGGAGTGCTGCACCAACGAGCGAAGCGGTGTAATCAGAGCCGCCACGTTGTAGATTGTCTACTTCTCCGTAGGCATTTTTGCATACAAAACCTTGTGTAATATAGATTTGATAATCGGCATTTTGAGCCATTATCGCTTGCAATTTTTCTTTGATATAGCCCAAATCAGGTTCTGCATTCTTGTCGGTTCGCATAAAATCGAGTGCATTGAGCAACTTTGCCTTTATGCCTTTTTCCTCCAAGTAATTGACAACCATGTTAGTTGAAATAACTTCGCCTTGTGCAACGATGTTTTTTTCTTCAAAAGAAGTGAATATATCATTGGTAAACGAGCGTAAAAAAGCAAATTCTTGGGTAAGAAATTCGCGCGTTTTTGCTTTGTATTCTTCCGTAGAATAGAGCTTTTCGATGTGTTCTAAATACTTTTGTTCCAATTTATTCAGCACATCGTTTGCTCCTTCGTGGTTCTTTTTGTAAAGATAATCAGATACTTCGATTAAAGTATTGGTTGTTCCACTCATTGCAGAGAGTACAACAAACGTTGGATTGCCCGACTTTGTAACCAAGTTGGCAACTTCTTTCATTCTTTCTGGCGACCCTACTGAGGTGCCTCCAAACTTCATTACAATCATATTTCTTTAACTGTTTGTTGATTCTTCTATCGGTGTTGCTTCAGTAATTACTTCGTCATCGTCAACGAAATCAATAGTTTCGCTTGATTCTTCCAAATCTTTCGTGTCATCATCGTTGGTAATTGGGATAAATTTTCCGTCTTTACATCTATAAACTTTCCCTGGAAATTGGTCAAGAATGTGTATGTTATGGGTGGACATCACGATGGTTGCACCGTCTTTTGATGCTTGTTTTAAGATGCTGACAATGTTGGTTGCTGTTTCAGGGTCAAGGTTTCCTGTTGGTTCATCGGCAATGATGATTTTCGGACGATTGAGTAAAGCGCGTGCAATGGCAATGCGTTGTTGCTCACCACCCGAAAGTTCGCTTGGCATTTTGTCTTTTTTATCGGTCATGCCCACGTCTTCCAGCACGTCTTCAATGCGTTTCATGCGTGCTTCTTTCTCTTTCCAACCCGTTGCTTTTAGTACGAAGTCAAGATTCTTCACAACTGTTCTGTCATGGAGCAATTGAAAGTCTTGAAAGATGATGCCCATTTGCTTTCTTAGTGCAGGAACGTTCTTGCGTTTCATATTGATGAGCGTTTCGCCTAATACTTCTGCTTTTTCGGCATCTTCTTTACAAATGTCGAGTTCGCAATAAATTGTTTTTAATAAAGAACTTTTTCCCGAACCAACTTTCCCGATTATGTATATAAATTCGCCTTCTTCGGCTTGGAAATCAACGTCTTCTAAAACCAGTTTATCGTCTTGGTAAATGCTAACTTTATGATAATCTATCAACATCTTTGCTCGTTTTTTGAAATTTCTATTGTCTTTTTAGCCTTGCCAACCATACTTTTACGAAAGGATATTGGCATGCTCATTCGATATAGAATTAGAAAGTGAAGATAAAGGTTTTCGAAATGAAATCTCTTTAAATATGTTTTCTAATCTATTATTTCGCAAAGTTACTAAAAAACTTTTGATTTAGGGAGTCAATAAAGGAAAAGAATTGTAAAGATTAGTACGAATTTATAATTTCATCGTGCTTTTCTTTCAATTGCTTATTGAGCTTTTTGCGATTGTTGAATAGGGTAGAGAAGTCGAAACTAAATCCTGTTTTAGGAAGATTGTATAGCCATGGTTCAATTTTCACTTTGGCATTTTTTGAAAAGCGGTTTTTCTTTCCCCAAATAATGACCTCGTCAAGGGTATTAAATTTGGGTAAAAGTTCAATGGTATCAGGCATTTCGTACAAATTTAGTGTACGACTGACAAATCCAGCCTTTACAATTGTAACGCTGGTGAAGGCTTTTGGTATGTAAAATTCGCCTTTATAATTGGTAAAAACGGTTTGTTTATTGTTGGTGTAGATGGTTACTTCTCTTATTGGTATTCCGTCTTCCATGTTTAAGATTGTGCCTTTTCTTTGCGCATTTGCCGAAAGAGAAAGCAGTAAGGCGGCTATAAAGAAGACGTTTTTGCCCATTATGAAATCATATTATTCACCTGTATTAAGGATTATACTTGTTGCTCCGATGGTGAAAAGTGTGCCATTTTCTATCACTCTTCGTTCGTTATCAGCAAGAATTTCATTGTCAACGAATGTCCCAGTGTATGATGGTCCGTCGCGTAAAATGTATTTTATTTTTCCGTTTTTGTCTTTTGACACGTTCAAAATGCAGTGTGTCATGTCCATACTTGGGTCGTCTGTTTGTATTGGACAATTGATTGGATTGCCTTTCATGTATCGTCCAATGACGTTATCGCCCATTTGTAACGGGATAATATGCTTGTAATGGAACACGTTTTCAATGACGTGTAGGGTGCCATAGATGCTTTCTGTTTCCTCTTTCTGTTCTTCTTTTTGCTCTGTTTGAGCCATTTTTTTAGCTTTGGAAACACCTATTCTTATTCCGAACTGCTTTCCGCAGCTTGGACATTCAAAGTCAAGACGTTGTCCATCTTGATATTTTGTTTCGTCAAAAGTAAGAAATTTCTTACATTTAGGACAGCGTACTCTTTTCATATTTATCAGGTTTACTTACCTATTTCAAGCACCCATGCTTGTTTGAAATTGCGGTTTTCTCTTAATTTATTCAAGTTCTCTACCGCTTGTTGGGCTGATTTATAATTGCCATACAACACTTTTGTGCTGCTTTTGCCCATATATAAATGTGCTTGGGCATAGCCTTCGCTCTTTAAGTTTGCTATAAAATCGTTAGCATTATCTTCTGTTACATGGCTTGCCAAGACTAATGTCCAATAATGTTCGGCTTTATTTTCAATTTTCTTAGGGGTGGCTTTTATTGTTTGCACCTTTGTTTGTTGGGCTGATTGGCTTACATCGTTTGAATCGAAAATGTTGTAAAACATGCCACTTTTTACTTCATGATTTGCCAAATTATTTTGTCTTTCAGAAGTAAAGCCTACGACAAAAATTGCCGAGAGTAGCACAGCCGCCACAGCAAGGTCTTTCACTGCTTTTAAACTAACGTTTAATCGCTTTTCACCTTCATTGTTTATGTCAATATATATTGCTCTTGGCTTCTGCGTTTCGGTGTCTTCTATTGATGCAACTTTTTGTTTTTCAACTTCTTTGGTGGCTTTAATCTTGTTCAGTTCAAAGCTACTTAACCCATAAAATTCAGGAGTTAATATGCCCGCTTCGTAAGGTTCAAATGTTATTTTCCCTTCTTTGTCGTTGTGCAACGTGCCTAAACCATTCAAAATAATTTCGCCATTCACTTCCAAATTGCGTTGTATGGTTTCCACTTCTGCCTCAATTTCGCTCATTGCAGCAGGGTAACTTAAATCGTAAGC
>OBRT01000087.1_pt1 | contig 34440 bp, 26 predicted proteins | sample 1494891 | NCBI WGS metagenome assembly OBRT01 (sample SAMEA3360688, study PRJEB22359) | human gut metagenome | biome: ENVO:urban biome; feature: ENVO:human-associated habitat; material: ENVO:feces | place: Bangladesh | collected 2011 | reverse complement strand
CTCTTGCCGTCAACAGGAAGAACAGAAGTATAAAAGTTTGTTTCATCATTATATTGTATCATTAAACTATGCTATTGCAAAAGTACAAAAACTTTTACAACAACATACTATTTTATACCTGAAAATAACTAAAAACCAACATTGCTCTCTATCACCCTCAAATCCGCAACAAAGCCCTTCAACGTCCTTCTTGCGTGTACACGTCCTCTCATTACTGAATTATCAGATAAATTGAGGCAGAAGCACCCACTTCTGCCTACAATATCCCCTTACCCCACAATGTGACTTGAGACAATACGCTGTGTCATACCCACAAGTTGTAGGTGTTATCCAAAAACAGTCTGGAATACATCTGTGTAAGCATTATTATAGGTATAGATATTCTGCACATACCGCCTTGATGTCCTGATCCACTTGGCTGGTACAGCGACAAACCTGAAGACAAACGCTTTTAAGCCAAAACCTAAAAACAGAGCCATAAAGCCTCTAAAATAAGCATAAAAAGTCGGATTTGTAGTATCTTCGGCTAAAATCATCTTATAAAATGCTAAATTTTTGCTTTTTATATATAGATTATCGCAATAAAATATTATTTTTGTAAGGTAAAATGCAATAAAAGGTATCAAAGATAGACAGTTGCATGGCAGACCTCCAAACCGAGATTGACTATCTCAAGGAATTCAAACAACGTTTGATAAGTGATGTAGTGACAGGGCAGATATGTGTGGCAAAGCCACAGAAAGGAGAACAACAATGAACAAGGAACAGCAAGACAAAGCAATGTTTGTATCGTTCTGCATAGAGCAATACGCAAAAGCAAAGAATATGGCTACTGAAGATGTGGTGAATTTGTTTGAGCAATATGGCATCGCAGAGCATTTCTGTGAGTTCTATGATGTGCTTCACACACAAGGCGGACAGTGGCTGGTTGAAGAAATTGATAAAATGATAAACGAAAGAAGAAAATGAGCAAAGTATATCATGGAAGTATCGAGGAAGTTAGAAACCCAGAGATACGTCAGCCAAACCGTTCTCTCGACTATGGCTCTGGCTTCTACACAACAACCTCTTACGAACAGGCTAAGAAATTGGTAGAGCGAAGGATGAAAGATAAAGGAGTATCTGTTGGTTACGTGAATGTCTATGAGTTGGATGACGAAGTAATAAATGACATGAAGTCACTCTTCTTCGAGAAACCAACAGAGGAATGGGTGAATTTCGTAATGAAAAACCGTACTGAGAGGGAGTTCACCCACGACTACGACATCGTGTATGGTCCTGTGGCAGACGATAGCGTTTATACTCAGTTCACTCTCTATGAAGGCGGCATCATCAGTATGCCTACTCTCATTCAAGAGTTGAAGACATATAAATTGGTAGACCAGTATCTTTTCCACACGGAGAAATCGCTGCTTGCCATTAAATTTGTGGAATCAAAAATTATAAAGTTATGAATGCAAAAATAACGCAAGACAACTTATATATGTTGCTGCCATTAAAGATAGGATGGCTTGCCCCTTGGCTCTCAGAAGACAAGGGCATAAGTCTTACGGATGCAATCAACCGTATATATCACTCAAAACTCTATAAGAAGCTATCCACCGAAAGCACCCAATACTGGCACTTGGGACCAGTGGACTTATACAATGAGTTGAAGAAAGAATTTTAAACGGTATGTGTATTCTCCTTCCCAAAATCCTGCACACCATCCATCCGTTTCTGTCTTTGAATCACAAGTCGGTCCCATATTATCTGACTACTTGTCTATATAAGATGCGACAAAATAGGCAATCGAAATGACCGTATAAAGGAAACACAGCAAAAACTCCAAAGCAATGTCTTTACCCAACCATTCGACAACCAAACTCCTTCATTTCTTGACATCATATTAGACATATCATAGAAATGGCGAATGAGAATATCTTTATTCTCCTTTCGGTGGTCTTCAAGAAGCCGCTGTTTGAGGTCAAAACCGTTTGCAAAAACCACATTTGGGGTACAATGGTAGGAAAATGAGTTGTGAATGAGAGAAATAGGGATTTCCCCTCGCTGATTTTGTATCACGAGAATACAAAAAGATACTGTAGCTATAGACAACGGAAATCAAGCATTTTTATTAACAAAGATATATTTTAGTTCCTTTTCCTCTAAAGAAGCGCTTCGTTAGGTTATGTAGATTTTCTGTCAGCTATATTACTGAAAATCAGCAAATTACGCTCCACACCAAGACTGCGAACTCTTACCATCAACAGGAAGAACAGAAGTATAAAAGTTTGTTTCATCATTATATTGTATCATTAAACTATGCTATTGCAAAAGTATAAAAACTTTTACAACAACATACTATTTTATACCTGAAAATAACTAAAAATCAACATTGCTCTCTATCACCCTCAAATCTGCAACTAATCAACATGATCCCGAATGAGGTAAATACTATCAAGTTTCGCACCTTCAGTAGAAAAGAAAATCCCAATTAGGAAAAACTTGTCAATCAACTGACAAAATATTTTTTCCTAACTGGGAATTTCTTTTTTCTCAACTATAGATAATAGGTTTCCGCATACATATTATATATATGCAAGAAACGCCATACTATCTTTTTCTGATCCTTACTCCGAGAGCATGGTAACCTCTACACGATGATTCTGCTTCAACAACTCCTTAGCCATTTTCTGCACATCAGAAGCTGTCAGGTTGTCCACCATCTTGCAGTAATCCTTGTCGAAGTCGGCATCGTCGTCGAGCTGGTGCCAGATGACGTAGCTCCAGTAGTCGTTGGTGATTGCCATCTGTCCGTATTGCTTCTTCAGATACTTCTTCACCTTATCCATACTGCTTGCCACAGGACCATGGTCGGCGATGTTCAGGAGTTGCTTGTAGATGACAGGATTCAGTTCCTCGTAACGCTTGGGGTCGCTCTTGTAGGAAATGCGAAGCAAGGCATTCGGATTATCCTCCTTCTCGAGGTTGAAGCTTACGCCCACTCCGTATGTTCCACCCTTCTCCTCACGTACCGAGTCGGTGTAAGCGATCTGGAGGACACGGGTCAATATGTCGAGCACCAAGTCGTTCTTCGGCGAAAATGGGACGTTGGCTGTATAGAACACGCTCACGTTGGCAAGCGGAGTTTCCTGCTTATGCACGAACTTCACCACCTCGTTCTTCTTCACAATCTGAGGCACGTTGGCCTTGTTGCTCTTTTCTGCCTTGTGGGTAGAAGGCAGGGTGGCGAGATACTGGCAGAGCAACGGACGAAGCTGCGCCATATCGACCTTGCCGATGAAGACGGTTTTGAAGTTGCTCGCATCGCTGAAACGCTCACGATAGATTTCGAAGATGCGGTTGTAATCCGCTTTTTTTGCAATCTCCACGGTTACAGGAGCCTTACGCACATTGTGGTCGTACAGAGTAGCCGAGAGGGAGTCGTTGTAGATAACCTTCGAACTGGCGTTGCGGTTCTTCAGGAGCGAAAGGTTGCGGTTCATCATTCCCTCGAACGCCATGCTGTCCTTGCGAGGAGCAGTGAAATAGAGATGAGCCAACTGAAGCATCGTCTCCAAGTCTTTTACTGACGAGGTGCCTGTGATGCGCTGTCCCTCGCTGTTGATGGAAGGAGCCAACTTCAAGGACTTTCCTGCCAATGCCTTGCGAAGACGAGTGGCCGTGAAGTCGCCCACACCCGCCTCCGTGATGGAACCACTCAAGAAGGCGAAGTTAGGGATGTCCTCGTCGCCATAGACGGATGTACCGCCCTCGCCTCTCATGCTCATGGTGATTTGGTCGGCCTGATAGTCAGTGGACTTCACATACACCTTCATGCCATTGCTCAAGACTATCTCCGTCATGCCAAACTTGCCGTATGGTTTCTCCGACACAATCTTGCCTGGTGCAGGCAAGACCGCCATCAAGGTAGCTGGCACTTGCTCCTCCTGGTAAGCGTCGTAACGCTTCTGCTGTGCGGCAAGCACGGTGCTCTCAATTTCCGATTCAGAAGGAACCACGAAACCATCCTTGTCGGGTCCATACATGATGAACACCTGGTTCTTATCGGTGATTATCTCGCCCACCTGACTATTTACCTCGTCAAGACTCACCTCGCCATCAAACAGTTTCACCAACTGGAGGTTATAGGCAGGGGTCAAGATAGGCTCTCCCTCCAAGAAGTTGTTCACGCACTGGCTCACATAGTGAGAGTTCTTATAGTCTTTCTCCATCTTCAGTTGTCGCTCGGCAGCATTGAGATAGAGTTTCTTGGCACGTTCCAGCTCACTCTGTGTAAAACCATGCTGACGGGCACGTTCCACCTCGCCTACGGCTACCGAAACGCCACCCAGTACATTGTCCTGCTTGCAACTGATGCTCAGGCTGAAGGCATCCTTGGTGCGGGAAACGAAGAACGCACCGTTCTTCACCGTCGCACTCATGAAAGGCGGATTGGCAACTTGCTTTTTCTCCAAAAGGCGACCATTGAGCATATAGGTGATTAAACCGTTGATGTAATCCTCACGCTGATATTTCACACTGTTTTTCTCGCTGTCTGGAGTGGTCTCGCTCTTCATATAGAGATGACCGAGGATGATAGGCTGCTCCTTGTCCTTCTCGATGGCGACAATCATCTTGTCATTATCGTTCACAGGATAGTAGATGCGCTCGGCAGGATTCTTGTGTGCCTTAATCTTACCAAAGAGCTTTTGGATTTTCCTCTCCATCATATCCACATCAAAGTCACCCACCACCACGATGGCCTGCAAGTCGGGGCGATACCACTTCTGATAGTAGTCACGCAGGTCCTGGTAAGGGAAGTTATCCACAATGTCCATATTGCCGATAGGCAGGCAGTCCTCATACTTGCTGCCCTTGTATATCTTAGGCATCACATTCTCCATCATACGCTGCATGGCCATGCCCGTACGGCGGTTGCGCCATTCCTCGTGGATGACGCCACGCTCCTTGTCTATCTCCTTGGGTTCAAGGTTGATAAACTGGCTCCAGTCGTTGAGCACCAAGAGGCAGGAGTCGATGATACCTTCGCGCTTGATGGGAGCCGAACCGATGTGATAAACCGTCTGATCGACTGATGTGTAGGCATTGAGGTTGGTACCAAACTTCACACCGATGGTCTCGCACCAAGGCACGATGCCCAGTTGCTTACCCTTGCCAGGGAAATGTTTGGTACCATTAAACGCCATATGCTCCAGGAAGTGAGCCAAGCCACGCTGGCGAGGTTCCTCCAAGATGGAGCCCACACGCTGGGCTATATAGAAGTCGGCAAGTCCTGCCTCCTTGGCATTATGACGAATGTAGTAAGTGAGTCCGTTCTTCAACTTGCCCTGACGGATGGATGCATCCTGCTCCACAGTTTGAGCAAACAATGATGCAGGAGCTAAGAGAAGAAGGAACAGGCTTAGAAATTGTTTCTTCATATAGAGGATTTTATAAAGGCAGAAAAAGTTATTTTCCTGCCTTTGTTATTAACCTTTTACTTGACAACTACTTTCTTATGATTGATAATATAGATACCCTTAGCAAGACCTTGGGTAGCCTCAGCAGCAGAAACGCCACTCTTCACCTTCATACCATTCAATGTATAAACATCAACAAGAGCGTCATCATTCGTATCAACAGTAACCTTGTCAACACCAGTCATTACATCTCCCATCTTATAGCTGTAATAAACAGTACCCCAACACTTGAGATTATCGAATTTGAAGTCCGTGCCATAGAAAGATGCTTTATTTGAGAAGTTTCTTGCCACACCGCCACGATGAGCCAAGACGAAGTTTTCTCCATCTACAATAGGGGTTGTGCAGATGCCAACGGTTCCATAAGAACAGATTTTTGTCGCTGTACCAAGCGTAAATTTATCCTTGCTGATTGGTGCAAGAATAGCACCACTTGTGAAATCAAAGCCAAAAGCATAGAGATTCTTCTCTCCTTCGTAAACACCAAAGAATCCACCGATGCCACCATCCAATCGAATTGCAGCATTGTCAACATGACCTGTTGCAGGATCTACTTGAAGAACATATCCCTTCAGCATTTTAGAACTCGGATTGTCAAGCAGTGTCTGTCCATCCTGTTTCCAACTACCATTCAAAAGACCAGTATAATAGAGTTTCCCATTTAACAACTGAACGCTCTTGTTCTGAATGACAAAGCGATTATCTGTATTAGCAACAGATTCTAAAGACTTTACATAGTTTACCGATAAGTCAGAAGCATTTATAGAAGCCAAGATTTCAGTTTGACGGTCACTACTTGCGTCAACCTTAAAACCACCGAGTTTCATTTCTGTTCCATCCCCTTGGACACGACCATTCAAATATAGTTTACCATCAGCAAAACATAAATTATCAATGAATGCACACTTTGCTGTTCCGTCTGCCAGAAAACTATTTAAAAACAAGCCTTGTTTGTTCAATTTTACCAAGAACAAATCACCAGTTACAGCTTGTGAGTCACCATTCCAGTCTTTCGTGTTTTGTGCATCTATTTCATTCCATTTATTTTGCGCATCCTGAAACCACAACTTTGTTCGGAAGTTACCTGCCACATATATATTATCATTCTCATCTATAGTCAAACCATAAACATAGGCATTATTCTTCGTTGCATATTTTGTATCTTCTCTGACTTCACCTCTTATAATTTGATACCAGTCAACAACTCCTTTCGATGTTATTTTTAAAATTACATATCTATACTCACTTGGTTTTGTCAAGTCATCAGTAATGACATACTTTAATCCCCTTTTTCCTGGCTGGTAAATGGAGGACAAGTTAGTTAAACCTTCAGCCTCTACCCAAGCACGTGTTTTAATAGCCATAACAACTCCGCCATCAGAAGTAGGAACCATTTTTGTTGCTGCATGTTCAACATCACCTTTCAAAGTATACATATTCCACAAGACATTACCTTCCTTGTCTACTTTCTGCAACAATAGATTACCATTTTGACTTGTCCCAACATACGAACTACCTGTAACTAATTTATTTTTAGAATTGTACAGTTTCTCACCATCAAACCAAACATTCAAGGCATCGTCTTCATCATTTGATGTGCCAAAAGTGGTTGCCACATAGTAATTTCCATCAGACGACATTGTCATACCAACAATCATATCGCCGCCTTTTGTGTTACCATCCACAGAATGTGCCCATTGGTAATTAACAGGAAGCTTTTCCGCTTTGACAAATGTGAAAACTGTCAATAACGCAATCAAAACTAAAACAAATCTTTTCATTGTTATTCAAAATTAATTAATTCTAAAACTATAATAAACAACACCCCAATATTTCAAATTAGTAAAACTAAAACTAGTCTCATAGAATTTTGCTATATTATCAATTGCACGTGCCTTTCCTCCACGATTAGCCATTATCATCATATCATCATCCACAATAGGAGCAACGGCATTAGCTACGGTACCGTAATCACAAACTTTTATCACTTCCCCGAATTGATAAGTAGCAGTATCTACAGGAACGAGAATGGCACCTTTTGAAAAATCATATCCATATACATATACACAAGTAGAAGCTACATATGCACCGAAGAATGCACCAATTCCCCCATCTAATCGAACAGCGGAATGTTCAACAAGACCAGTCAATGGATTCACTTGTAATAAGAATCCCTTTAGCATATTTGAAGTTGAATTATCTGCTATTAATTTATCTTTTTGTTTCCAACTTCCATTAAGCAATCCTGTAAAATAAAGTTTTCCACCTATAAATTGTACACCTTTATTTTGAATGACAAATCTATTAGAAACATTAGCAATAGACTCTAGGGCATTGGCATAATTTACGGTAAAATCATCTGTGTTAACAGAAACCAGAAATTGAGTTTGTCTTTCCTGACTAGAATCGAGGATAATATTTCCAAGTTTCATTTCAGTTCCATCACCTTGAACACGTGCCGCCAAATAAAGTTTCCCTTCATTGTATACAACTTTGTCAAAGAAGGCACATTGAGCGGTTCCACTAGCAAGTAAACTTTTTTGGTAATAGCCATTTGATGTAAGTTTGACCAAGAACAAATCACCAGTAACCGCCTGTGAGTCACCATTCCAATTGCTTGTATTCTTTGCCTCCAACGTAGTTGTTGTAGCAGAATCATCATTTAGAAAAGTTAGACTAGTTCTGAAGTTACCTGCCAAAAATATGTTACCAACTTCATCTAAGGCCAAACCATTTATATAAGCATTATTCTTTGTCGCATATTTCGTATCCGTTTTTACTTCTCCAGATATTATGCGATACCAGATTATATTTCCATCCGAATCAATTTTTACAATAACATATTTATACTCACCTTTTTGAATGGTATTATCAACTATAGCTTTTACATCATCTTGCGGGCTAATATATTCGAACAGATTTTGTAGCCCAGCCTCTTCTACCCAAGCACGTACTTTCAATGCCACAACAACTCCACCATCAGGACTGGCAGCAATCTGCGTTGCACTATGGTCAACATCACCCTTATCTGAATAAGCCGTCCAAAGGATTTCACCTTGTTTGTTCACTTTTTGGAGTACCAAGTTACTATTTTGGCTCGTTCCCGTGTAAGGACTACCTTCTATGTCGTCAGATTCCACTCCATCAATCCAGACACCCATGGCATCAGCTTGACTACTTGACGAACCAAAACTAGTGGCAACATAGTAGTTACCATCACTAGATTTGCACATACCAATGACATTGTCACCTGCCGTGGTATTACCATCCACGGAATGTGCCCACTGGAATGTCAATGGACTTTGCGCTTGTGCGCTTACCATCAGCAACATAAATGCTGCCAATAGAAGAGTAAACTTTTTCTTCATAAATTATACTTTTAGTTAATAAAACATTGTTACCATAAAAATCATTTCATTTAAAATCTAATGCCTGCCGAAACAAGCAAACAGTTTTGATGCTCACCATACAGATAACCATCATATTGCCAGTTGAGACGCAAGAAAGGCATCACACGAGAATCTGCCAAAAAGCCAACTTCCACAGAAGCATCAGTCATCCATCTATTACTCGACAGATAATCATACTTATATGCCACTGGGACAAACATACTTGCCGATTTATCCTCTTCTGACACATCCAGTTGGTTATCCATACTCCAATGATAAGCTGCATTCAATCCACCCAGAAGTACCCAACGACCGAAGATTGCATTTCCACGTAACCCCAAGGCTGAATAGATGGAAGAAGACTTTAACTTTCTGAAAGGCTCCATATATTTCTCGGCATAACTTGTGTAACCTCCATCTATGGTAACACCATAATTGTATGTCTTCTGTGAATGTTGGTATATCAGTTGCATAACCGTAGCAAAACGATCAAGATGATATTGTTTCATCTCTGCTATTTGTGGATAGATATTGTCTTGTGCTGTGCCAAAGATATTCTCCGTTCCCCTACGAGCTTCATACGATTCCTTGACCTTGATGCCAAAGGTATTCAGTTCGTCACCTCCGATATACCCCAAAGTCAAACTCTGATGATGAGATTTCATATTTGCCATAGGCAACTGATTGAGCGAGGAGATAATCTTGTCCAAATCAGAATACTCATACTCCAGCTGTGCGGACACACCGCTTCTGCTTTTTTGTGACAAGGTTATCATACCGCCCACGCCATATCCTTTATAATAAGTGGACGTGTTTTCACCACGAAAACGATAATAGTCATTTCCCAAACCTGTATGATGATAAATGACAGGCACACTCACCTCATTATAGAGTTTTACCTCATTGGTCTGCTTGTACTTACGTGCCGTAGCCCCTATACCCAGCCAATAGTCGTTGGATATATGATAAGAGAGTCCTAACTTTGCACGGAGATCTCCAGTAAGATTCTTGGGACGAGGGTCACGTGTACGATACTCCATCAAGGCTGTATATTGTCCTTCCGCTCCTATCAACCAGCGTTTTCCCAACGGATAAGAGAAACCTCCCATGAAATGATAACGCTCCTGTTGTGACTTTCCACCCACGGTATCAGCCATCAGATAAGGATAAAGCATCATATAGTCGGATGTCTCATTGTAACGTACATTGCGCACAGAGCCATTGCCGTAGTAAGCCTTACCCCAAAGGGTAGCCTTTCCTTTATGCAGATAAGCGTCAATGTTGGCAAAGGCACGACCATGACCGTCTCCTTGCTCCAAACTTTTGGGCGAGGTGGCATGCCTATAGTCATAGCCGACACTCAATGTATTGAGAGAGGTCTTATAGCGAAAGCTCTGAAGTGCAGGGTTGTCATACACCTCTGCCCCAAAGTTTTTAATCGGCATAACATGCTCTAAACTTTGGAAGCCGAGACGTTGTTTATCCTGAACTTCTTGACCTACCGCTGTTATGGTGCAAGTCAAGAGCATCGCACTACAAAACGTATATGTTTTTATCGTCTTAAACATAGCCTTTATTTTATCTTGGGTTGAACTCCATCGTATGTTTCCTTGGTCGCCTTTGTGCCTTGGGCATCAATAGCAGAATGTTGCATTTCTATGATAGAAGGGATACACTCGGTATTGAAATCCTCAGTGGAATTGTTAGTATCTTGCAAGTGCATCGTTCCATCGACATTCAGATACATCATCTTTCGGCGAATACTGCGGAAATAACGTGTCTTGTCGTGGTCGATGGTTCCGACATGTGTCCATCCTGCATCTATAGAAGGAGGAAGGATGTTCCACAGTCGTTTAGCCTCCACGCTACAGTTCACGCCATCTATAATCCAAGAATTTGGAAGCTTGTAAGCATCCTGTTGCATTGGGAAGGTTCCTGCTGGCAAATACATCGTATAGTAATAGGTATATTTGTACTTCTTCAAATACTCTTCCTTTCCTATTGGTACACGAGCCAAGGCAAACGACGTAAAACCACGATTGTGGAGCACATAGAATGACAAGGTATAACAATACCACTTGTCGAGATTAGGTACCGTTGGACTGTCTATATCCATGTGAGAAGGCTGCGTAGATACATCATACCACTCAAAATCAGCGTTGCTCAAGTCAAATGAGTTCGGATTTGCGGTGCGATGATCTATACCCGTATCACATATCAACAAGGAATGTCCTGGCATGACAGGATGGTCTTTTCCACTTCCAGGAATCACATAGATAGACCATATCGTCATCGTGTCCTTGCGAATATCTGGGGAATAGTCAAAATAGAGAGTAGATTTGAACTTAGATTCACAAAATGCCACACCATCAGCATAGAGCACATGGTCAGTATTGTTGTATATCTTAATATAACTGTCACCATAGTATTGAGAACCCGATGAACGCAAAGTACCAGAGAAGAAGATTTCCTCAAAGATAAAATCATCATTGTCTGCCGAGAAATAGGTGTCGATGCCTATATTCTTCTCCTTACCTGTAATCTCGACATTCTCTGCTTTACCAGAAAGTCGACCTTTGTTGATGGTCTCTTCTCCCTCCGCATTCTTCGCCGTATAAGTGACTTCCGCAGAATAGACACAGTCATAAAGACCTTCCATCAAATCGACATCATTTAGGCTCTGATACTTTACGGTCTTACCTGTTGATAGATTGGTCAGTTGTAAACTCTGATCTTCAATCTTCAAATCAGAAATGCCTTCTGGCAACGTAACCGTAAACTTCGACTGAGTGTGTGGAACACTGCTACTGTCTTCGTCAGAGCAAGATGACAACGCCACTAATGGCAATGCCATCAAAAACAGTATTGTATTTCTCAATAGATTCTTCATTTTCTTACACCTTATTATATTTATATAGTAAATCCAGCTTCTACTCCAAAGTAAGGTGACGCATTGCGGCGTATCACCTTACCATTGGCGGTATAATCTGGCAAATAATCCAATATTTTGTTGGCGAAGAAAGAGAGGCGCATAAACTTGCCTATCTCTTTCGTCACTTTCAGGTTGACAACCATAGACATAGGAACAGTGAATGGTTTGAACTGCGCATCGTTGTAAGTCTTTACAAGTTGCATCAAGAACTTATCTTGCTGTGATTCCTCTGTATAATCATGTAGTTGTCCATCCTCCGAGGAAATATATGACATAGGTGTGCCATTCTTCCACAACAATTTGGTACGTACCAACCACATACATTGCACAGAGGTGGTGAATATCAACTTCCATTCTGGTATCTGTGTATCAAAAGTGACATTCGTATTGAGTCGGTCATTCACACGACCATCATTCCAATCATAGAGTCCCACGTACTTGTCACGCACAGCCACACCATCGATGACTGTCGAGATAGGGTCAAACATCGGTTGGCTATTCGTATATTCCGTACGGAACCATGCTCCCGTCACATTCACACGAGTTCTCAGGCAATGGATGCGCTGGGAAGTAAACGCCAACTCTATTCCCTGCTTGACGAGGCGGCTACCGTTGGATGCCTGCTGATAACCATCAAGCACTTGGCGTGCCTCGTATGGAAGCGTGGTATAGTCCTTTCCTGCCGACATTTGTGACACATCATAATAATTGTAGTTATACACACCATACGTTGAGGAATAACGGAAGCCCGATGACATCGCCTCACGGAAATAATCCACGGAGAGACGGTTATCATTCCAATCCATATCCAAACGCACTTCCCACTTCTTGTTTTTGGCAGGTTTCAAGCCATAGTTAGTTGGATCTTGTACGTATGTATGGACGATAAACTTGCTGTCTTGCTCTGGGTTGGCAGTATCATAATATGCCAAACAGATGAAGTTGCTATAATACTTATCAGGATAGAGATAATTGAGCGTAGGCATCTTGGTGGTGATACCGATTCCCCCATTCAACGAAATAGCCATCGGTTTGCCACCTACATTAAACTTAGGAAAGTGCCAAGCTAAATTGCCACGTGGGTCGGCATATACCCTGCCGCTCATTTCATATTTGTCGTCCAAACCTGGCATGGTATTCAATCGCACACCAGCCATCAGTTCAAACTTATTCTGTCCCCACTTCCATTTCATCAGTTCCTCCACAAAGAAAGAGAGGTTTTGCAAAGCAGGGATGTCCGAATATTTACGAGGGCGAGAACTCCAGCCTGTCAAACTCAAAGGATGGTGCATGTCATATACCTGTCCATCGCCAAAGTTTTTCGCCAAGTCCCAGTTGAGACCAATCTTCACGTTATTGTCCGTACCAAGAGCCTTGAAGCCCATCACGCCTTTAGCTTTCACGTACGCTGTAAATGGTTTGCCATCACACAGATAATTCGCCATATACTCGGCATACACAGCTTGCGCCTCGTTCTCTCCATCCGTCCATGACAAAGGCACGATGCCATAACGCTGGGGAGCTACCAATCGAGTCTGGCGCAAACGGTCGAGCTGCAAACTCAACGAGGTGTTCACATCAAATTCCTTGAACCATGACTTAGGCATACGGATGTTCAAGCTATTGGAAAAAGCCATACGACTGTATGAAGACTTGTACTCATCCACCCTACCATAATTGATGTCAGGGTCAGTCTTACTGTTATCAAAAGACCCAGAATAATCAAAGGAAGAATTCCATTGCAAAGTTCTGTGCTTATCTTGTTCCTTGCGATAAGTATATCGGATAGAACCCGTCACTCGCTTGTAGTTCTCGAAGTTATCTGTAGGATCTATCTTCGAGTCCATATATCCTAAGTCAACATTCAGTATAGACTTACCAGAAGTCCCCAAGGCCATACCTTTACCGAGAGAAAAGAGTTTGCTATAACCATCCGCCTTGAAACGAGCCGTCCACGGAATGGCACGACGTATCTTCTTGATGTTCACCATACCGCTGGTCAAGTTACCATATTCCACGGAAGGGATACCACGTACCACTTCCACCGACTCGATGTCATCAGTGGAAATAGAGCGCATATCAACGCCCTTATTAGTAATGTTACGATTATTTTCTGTCGTAGAAGAACTGACCGAAGACTGCGTATCCGACAATGGAGAATACTGCAAGTTGGCATCGGTAGAGATAGGTACGCCATCTACCATAAACTGCGTACCAAGAGAAGAAATGGAATAATTGTTGTTTTTAGTAGTGGAACCATACGCTCCCATCGTACCCGTCTCACGAAGTGTGATGGTATTAGCCTCGCCCATATTGGGGTCTTTGGAATAACCTCCAGGAAGAAGTTCCATCAAGTCGGCAATGCTGTTAGGTTGCAGATGCGTCATGGCATCCCTGCCGATAATGGATGACGTGACAGGTCCGTCACTGGCACGAGCTGTCACCACCACCTCGCCAAGAGCAGCAACATCCTGGCACAAGCGATAAGTGGCACCATTATGAAATGGCACATCCAAAGACTTGTATCCCACATAACTGATACGTATGATACTTCCTTCTGTCGTATTGCTCAAACGGAACTGGCCATTGATATCCGTGACTGTCGCTATTTTTTTAGAGCCTTTCAACGTTACTGTCGCCCCTATGATTGCCTCTTGAGTCTTACTGTCAATGACCTTTCCTGTCAAATTTTGAGCCTCAGCTATCACCACAAAAAGCAATAGCAAGAGGGTACTAACCATCCTTCTCATCTTACCTTGATGCTTATATTTTTTTATATGATATAGAATTCGGCTGCAAAGGTATGAAGAAAAGGAAAAACATACAATACCTAAAAGTAGGTAATTTAGCCCACATTGCAGCAGCAAGTATGCCCAGGAGAACGATCCTCGTCTCATCGCCAATGAGTTTCTTTCTGTCATCTGTTTGTTGGTTTTTCATTAAAATATGAATAAAATGTGCGGTAATCCGAAATAAAAGCGTATCTTTGTAGAATAATTGCAATATAAACAAAAAACATGATGAAACTTAACAAGACATTCCTAACACTCGGTTTGGCTGCTGCCCTGCTGCAGATGCCAGCCTCATCGTTCGCCCAAAATGCGGGCGGCAGTCGTCAGAATCCTCTCTTGCAGAAGAGCAACCTTCCTTTCGGAGCTCCTGATTTCAGTAAAATTCAGGAGAGTGACTATCTTCCTGCTATCGAAGCTGCTATCAAGGAGCAGCGTGCCAACATCCAGAAGATTGTCAACAACAAGAAGAAGCCTACCTTCCAGAACACCATCCTCGCCTTCGAAGAGAGTGGCGTGTTGCTCGACAGAGTGACAAGCATCTTCTACGGACTCACCAGTGCCCACAGAACACCTGCTATCGCAGAAACAGAGAAGAAGGCGACACCAATGCTCACCGAACTGGACAACGAGATTTCATTCAATCAGAAACTATTCGAGCGCATCAAGTACGTTTACGACAACGAATATAAGAAACTCAAGGGAGAAGATCAGAGACTCACCGAGGTCATCTACAAGAGTTTCGTACGTTCCGGCGCCCTGCTCTCAGCAGAGAAGATGGAGCGCATGAAGCAGATCAATTCCCGCATCTCAGACTTGCAGCAGAAATGGGACAATCTCCTTCCAGCCGCAACCAACAATGCAGTGGTTTGGGTAAACAGCAAGGAAGAACTTGCCGGACTGAGTGAGGCAGATATCGCACAATGCAAGAAGGATGCAGAAAGCCGTGGCAGTAAGTCACCATACTGCATCGTCATCATCAATACCACGCAGCAGCCTATCCTCACCAACCTACAGAACCGTGAACTCCGTCGCAAGGTTTATATGGCAAGCATCCACCGTGCAGATGGCACCAACCCTGACTTCAATACCTTCCCTATCGTCACAGAAATAGCGAAACTCCGTGCAGAGAAGGGAAAACTGATGGGATATGACAACTATGCCGACTACTCTTTGGAAAAGACTATGGCGAAGAATTCCAAGAATGTGGATGATTTCCTCAAACAGCTCATCAAGGAATATGCACCTAAGGCAGATGCTGAGACCAAGGCGATAGAGGAATATGCTCAGAAGACAGAAGGCAAGGACTTCAAGTTGGAGCCATACGACCGTTTCTACTATTCAGCCAAAATGAAAAAGGAAATGCTCAATATCAGCGATGACGAGGTAAAGCCATATTTCAATATCGACAGCGTGCAGGTAAATGGCGTATTCTATGCAGCACACCGTGTATATGGTCTGAACTTCAAGCAGCGTAAGGACATACCAACCTATCACCCAGACATGAAGGTATTCGAAGTAAGCGACAAGAACGGCAAGCCAATCGCCCTTTTCTATAGTGATTACTTCCGCCGTCCAACCAAGCGAGGCGGAGCATGGATGAGCGCCTTTGCCAAGCAAAGCAAGCAGCGCGGTCAGTTGCCTATCATATATAATGTATGCAACAGTGCCAAGGCACCAGAGAGTCAGCCATCCCTGATTACCTGGGATGAGGTCACCACCCTGTTCCATGAGTTCGGTCATGCCCTTCACGGCATGCTCTCAGACTGCAGATACAATACACTTTCCGGAACAGCAGTAGCACGCGATTTCGTAGAGATGCCATCGCAGTTTAACGAGTCATTCGCATCCATCCCAGAGATATTCGACCACTATGCCCGTCATACCGAGACAGGCAAGCCGATGCCAAGTGATTTAAAGGACCGCATGCTGAAGAGCATCAACTTCCAGACAGCCTATTCATTAGGCGAGAACCTGGCAGCCACCTGTCTTGACATGGCATGGCACAAGATCAGTGAAGATGAAGTACCATCCCCATATATGGCAGGAGCCTTTGAAAAAGAAGAGCTTTACAAGATAGGTTTGCTCAACACACAGATACCACCACGTTACAGCACCTCCTACTTCAATCACGTATGGGATGGCGGATATGCAGCCGGATATTACAGTTATCTATGGACAGAAGTACTTGCAGTAAACATTGCCGATTACTTTGCGAAGCATGGCGCTTTAGATCCAGCCGTAGGACAGTCCTTCCGTGACAAGATCCTGAGTCGAGGCAATACCAAGGATCAGATGGAAATGTTTACCGACTTCACAGGCATGAAGCAGCCAGACGCCTCCGGTTTTTTGAAAGCAAGAGGCCTATAACCCCTAACCTACCCTACATAAAAGGGTACGTCATAAATGATATGAACCCCGAAAGTTAGACAAAAACTTTCGGGGTTTTTATTATGAGTATGTCTTTTGAGTAGCACAATAGTGACAACACTTTTAGAGTGAAAAATTTTGGTTTATCTTTAATTTCTAACATCTTGTGCCGCATAGATAGTGAAACAATTAATGCCCTGACTGGCACTCTTTGGACAAATTATAATCTTCCCTTGGTCCAAGATGGCAGATAAATTGTTAGTCAGATTGATGCTATTGACAAAGTCTTCAAGAGAGACTTTACGGGAAATCTCCAAAGTTATGGTTTCCTTGATAAGAGAATTATCAGAAATCTCGACTCCTACATTATACCAACGCCCCATTTCTTGAATTGCTTCCATTAATGGTGTATGATAGAAAGAAAACATGTCATCCTTCCATTTCAAAGAAAGAAATGCCTGATCGCCAACATTCAAAACACTCATTGTATGAGTATCAGAAGTGAGGTGTAGCTGTTGTTTTGGGGTTAATATCACAGATTGAGCGGATGTAGCTCCAATCTTATTCACTTTCACAGAACCGCTTAGCAGCGTAACCTGAGGATTTCCATCAGCATATGCCTTTACAACAAACTCAGTTCCAAGAACTGTTGTAATTATTGAAGGGGTAACCACGACAAATGGATGTTTAGCATCTTTAGCCACTTTAAAGAAAGCTTCTCCCTCCAGTTGTACGATACGCTCCGGTTTGCCTGCGAAATTAGCTGGAAAAGTAAATTTACTGTCGGCATTCAGCGCAACCTGTGTACCATCACTGAGGGTTACTTCAAATGTTTTTCCTCTTGGAGTGATGATTTTTCTAAAAGCAACGTCTAATATATCAGTGGCCAAGAAAACCTTATGATGAAGCGTATCTACTTTCTCCGTTTTCTTTGTTGTTCTTTTTGTTGGATTAATACTTTTTTCATCCATGATTAGAATTTTCTGTGGCCCTTTGGTTGATTCGAATGCAACCAGTTTTTCCTTTCCTTTTGCCTTACGCATCTCTATGTACTTTCTGGTATTGTAGTTTTCAACAAGCAGTTTTCCTCCTTCTGACCACCAGATTCCGATACCTCCCATTACCATAACGAGGATAATGGCAATAGCAGCCGCATATCGCAAAAACATGACATGCCTTTTAGTCTTGAGACTTTGTTTTTTCATGATATGTTCATGCTCAAACTGATCCCAAGCTTTCTTCACGTCAGGAGCTTTATGTTCTTGTTTGGTCCTGATGTAACAATATTCCTGTATTAATAGTTTATCTTCATTGTCCATAGTTATATTTTATACCTACGATTTCATTTATTTTTTCTCTACATTAAAGGCTGATCTTAATATATTCAAAGCCTTTGTTATATGTTTTCTAACGCCTTCTCTAGAAATGCTCATCATTTCAGCTACCTCAACATATTTCCTACCTTCCAAGTAGCACTGATCTACTACAAATTTAGTTTTATCTGGCATGTCATTTATTATCTTCTCTATCTTCTTAAGACGTTCATCCTCCTTTTCGTCTTCACAAAAGAATGGGATTGTTTCTGAAAGATATATTTCACTATACCTGTCCTTTACCTTACTATGTCTGATAAAGTCTATACAGCGCCTTTGCACACCTCGATATAAGTATCCATACTTATAGAGAGTAGCATCTCCATCATATTGCTCCCACAAACTTGCAAAGAAATCGCTAACTATATCATGGGCGTCTTCCTCATCCTTCACGAAGGTAAGAGCCACATAGTACAATTTGGAATAGTTTTGTTCAAACAATTCCTTAAATTGATTCCTTTTATTTATTTCGTCTGTTGCCATTATGCTCCTCTATACGATAGCTTATATCTTTTTTTAACAAAGGTATGAATAATTCCTTACATAAACGAACAAAACTTAAAAAATTAATATTTTTTTAAACTTAAAGGGTGCCACAAGTACAAGAGAGAGAAGGAAAAACTTGTGACACCCAACAGTATGAATTATGATAAATCCACTTTATTTTTTCAAATCTTCAATCATTTTTACGTAGTACTGACTGAAATCCATCATAGTCATGGCAGGAATTTCGCCAGGCTCGAGGTTCTTTTGTCTTTCCATTTCCTTGGCTTTTTCCTTGGCAATATTCTTCATACGTGCATTTATCCAACCGATTGCAGTTTCCCTTACTTTCGGATCTTTACAATGCTGCTGGATACGTAAAGCCCAATTATAAATGCTCATGTCATACTCACCATATTTCTTGATGTTCTTGGTACATAGTGCTGCAAATGTTTTCCAGTCAGATTTACTTTCAGCCACATACATATCGTAGTTGAGGATAACCTCATCAGCGTTCTTTACTTTCCATTTCTTCATCTCTTTCTTGTAGGCTTCCATGGCTACCTCATCTACTTTTACGCTGCCATCAGACTCCTTAGTGACAAAAGAACGTGGGTAGGACATCCAAACACTTTCTATTGTTCTGTCAAGATGTTCGTCTCCATATTTTTTTGTAAACATTGCTTTATGTGACAACACATACTGGAATGCAGGAGAAAGCGGAGTGGTATTATATTTTAGGAAGGCATCAAACAAGCCTTTATTTGCAAGCATATCCTGATCTCTGCCCTCCAAAAGTACTCCTGCCACTTCATTGGCTTTTTTAGAATCATAGGCACCATCCAAGGCTTTGAGATATGACAAGAGGAAGGTTGTATCTCGTTCACCGCCTTCATAGCGCTTCGCAAGGGAAGACAAACTTAATGTTCCTATTCCATCATCAACTGATTTAAGGAATTTATCAGCATCCGAGTCACCACCCACAATTCTATTTATTTCTTTTCCATCTCCATCCAGAAAGAGAAAAGTAGGATAAGCTCTCACAGAAAATTTATTTTTAAGTTCTGGACCTTCTCCCTTTTCCATATCAATTTTGAAAGATACGAAATGCTCGTTGAAATAGTCACCCACTTTCTTCTGTGGGAACACCTGGGTAGCCATCATCCTGCATGGACCACACCAGCTGGTATAGCAATCAATAAAAAGCATCTTGCCTTCTTCTTTGGCTTTGTGCAAGACCTCTGCAAATGTTTTTCCTTCTACAAATGCAACTCCTTCTGATTTAACAATCTCTGTAGCTGTGACAGGCTGCTCGCCCTGTGCCTGCACTGCGGAAAAGGCACATAAAGCAGCCATAATAAAAAAGAATCTAATTTTCATCATGAATTTCTTTCAAATTAACTATATTCTAAAACTAATATTCAATAAACTGCTATTATTCCTGATAACCAGTATTTTGCTTCAACTTACCATATGAAATTCGAATCTCATAGTTTGGTATTGGCAAATTCCATCTATTTTTCTCAATGGCGCCCAATGTGTGGTCACCCAAGATATTATCTGTTCGCATGAGATCCCAGCGGTAATGTCCCTCGTATGCCAATTCACGATTGCGCTCTTTCAGTACAGTTTTTAGGAATGCTTCTTTCGAATCGAAATCAGAGGTTTGGTACGGAGCTGGTTTTGAACCGCTTGGATAAGCGCGCTGATGTACATCATTGAGTTGTTTGACAGCTTCTGCAGATACAGCACCAGATGTCCTGACGAGCGTTTCTGCATAAGTAAGTTTCATTTCTGCCATACGGATGAAGAGAACATCATCATAACCGCTATATTTCATTGTTGTCAAGTCATTCGGATAATCCGTCTTGGATCCTTGCCAAATGAGATAAGTTCTTCTGACGTCATTTTCATCATAGAGATCTTTCATTGAAGCAGGAACATAATAGCTCGTCTTGCGATAATAACTCAATCCGTTAGGATAATTATCTGTGTAGATACGGCTCGGCTCAAAGAAAATGAGTTCATTGCTGCGGGTAGTTGGATTAGGATACGTATTTCCTTGAGGTGACTCATTCGTTGGGAAGAGTGCCGTACTGTACTCGCTGCTTGACGAAGAGAAAGAATATCCGTTCTTTGCTATTACTTCCTTGGCATAGTCGCACGCCTTCTCCAGATCTGCCTGATTATTGGTATATGTGCCTTTATACAAATAGATTCGGCTCAGGAGCGCCTTAGCTACAGTTTGATTGGCACGTATTCTTTCTGTTACTGACGGAACATCATCTGGCAAATCAGGAAGTGCATCTGTCTCCAAATCTTTTAGAATGAAATTCCAGCAATCGGCATTTGTAGAGCGGGATGCAATGTCATCTGGATTATAGCCATTATAAGCATCGCTTCTCAGGATAATACCCTCACCTTGGTCGTTACCCAACAAGGCCTGATCGCCATACATGCAAAGCAACTGGAAATTAACGTAAGCACGGATGAATTTAGCTTCTGCGATATACTGACGCTCCATGGTTTCGTTAAACTGACCAAATTCATTGATTTTATTGATGATATTATTAGCATAATCGATGGCATTATAACCCCAAGACCACATACGAGCCAAGAGTCCATCATGCTCAGACGAAGTAAAAGAGCTAGTCTTTACAGCCAAATAGCCAGTTGCAGAAGAGCGTATGGCCATGTTGTCTGTAGCCATATCACCCATCAACAGGGTATAGCCTGCATTAGCATAGTTATTCTGATCTTGAGGCGCACCAGCCAGGAAAACATTCAAGCGCACGTATGCACCAAGCAGTGCAGCCTCTGCCGTTTTCTGAGTCTTGTACACCTTTTCATCCACGAGTGTATTCTCTGGTGCATAGTCCAGATTACATGCGCAGAAAGAGAAGAGGGATGCTGCCAAAACACCGATTTGAAATATTTTTGTTTTCATATTCATTGCTTGTTAAATGTGATTAGAAACTTGCTCTCACGCCAAACTGCATACTGCGAGACTGAGGCATGGTCATATTATCATAACCGGCAGCCAGAGCAGAAGAACCGAATGCACTTACTTCAGGATCCACACCGGAATACTTTGTAAGTGTGAACACATTGGTCATGGTTGCAAATACTTTTAACTGGTTGAAGAACTTAGTGCGTGCCAACAATGTCTGAGGGAAATTATAGGTAAACGTAATTGTCTTCAGACGCAAGTAGGAGTTATTCTCTAGAAAACGAGTAGTGGTAATGGCTGTAGTATAGTCATAATTACCAATCACAGACTTGTTGTTCAACTTAGGAATATCTGTTTGTTGTCCCTCTATTTGCCACATGTTCATGATATCTTGAGACAAGTTGTATGCATCCTCGCTCGTATAATTGAGCAAAGTGGCACGAGTACTGTTAATCATCTTGCTACCCACAGAGAAATTGAACATGAAATCGAGTTCAAAGTCTTTATACATCAATGTATTGGTGATGGAACCATAGAAGTCTGGCAATGCAGTACCACATACAAACTTATTTGCCTGGGAATTATTGTAATCTGCAGCAGGAGGAGTAGTAGAGATAGTACCATCCTTGTATTCCCACAAAGGGTTACCAGTAGCAGGATCCACTCCAGCCCACCTATGTAAATACCACTGAGCAACAGGCTTTCCCTCTTCATAATACTTATATGAACTGTTTGCCTGATCAAGCTGGTTACCCTCAAAGCTCAATTTCAGGATCTTATTGGTAGCTCGAGAGAGGTTGAGAATCGTCTGCCACTGAAAGTCCTTTTTCAGGATATTAGTGGTGATGAGCTGGAAGTCCAGACCCTGGTTGCTCATGTCGGCGATATTTTGATTTTCCTTGCTATAACCAGTATAGAGAGGGAGGTCTGAAGAGAAGAGCATGTCTGTTGTCTTCTTGTAATAATAATCAAGAGTCATTTTCACTCTATGATCGAACATTTCCAAGTCCAGACCTGCATCAAAGGTATAGGTCTTTTCCCAGCGAAGGTTCTCATTTCCCGGTTGTGACATCTGAAGATAATTCTTTCCTCCATAGGTAGTGAGTTGGTTCAGTGCATAGACAGCCTGTGCACCATAATAACTGTTGTTACCATCCTTGCTTGATAAACCGAATGAACTTCTGAGTTTCAGTTCATTGACGAAAGGAAGCCCCTTTTTGATAAATTTTTCATTTGACATACGCCAGCCCAATGATATAGAAGGGGTACTCAAATAGCGGTGATTACGATTGTAGCGTGATGAACCATCAATGCGATAAGTAAGACCCAACATATAGGTGTGCTTATATTGATAGTTAACACGTGCAAAAGCAGAGAAGAGGGCAGACTGCTGCATATAGGCTGCAGTGACACGCTTGGTTTGTGCAGCCCCTACTCCACTCAAATCAGGACTGAAAAAGTTATCGCCTGCCACAGATGTGATACGCTCCTTGGTATATTCGTAACTCTGACCAATGATACCTTGGAGGAAATGATCATGACCGAACATCTTGTTGACATTCAGGAGGTTGTTGACCACTGTCTTATAATTTAAAGTGGTAGATTCTGTAGCCTGATTGCCCACCACACCGGTAAGATTATCTGGTAAGTCGCCCTTGCGGATATTAGAGAAACTATTGTAGATATCTGCACCAATTTCTGTACGCCAAGAAAGCCAGCTGAAAGGTTTGTACTCAATATATCCATTACCAATGACACGGGTATCCTCTACGCTCTCGTCATTGATATAAGCCATAGCCACAGGGTTGAAAGCCTCTGCAGCACCCTTTGAGTTTGGAGAATATCCATAGTAGTATTCACCATTTTCATCATAAACAGGCAAGTTAGGAGCTTTCTTGATAGCTGCAGCATAGATAGAACTTGCAGCCAAAGCATGATTGTCGAGTTTATTCAGCGAAACACTCACACCCATATTCCATTTAGGAGCAAGAACAGTATTCAGATTCAGTCTTGCAGAATAACGCTTCATATCGTTGTTGATTACGTATGATTCGTTGTTATCATACGAAAGGCTAACGAAATAGTCTGTATTTTTATTACCACCAGAAACAGATGCATTTACACCATGGCTGACGGCAGTACGTGTGATAGCATCGAGCCAATCGGTATTATAGCCTTGTGGATAGTTACCATGAGGATAATACAGTGAATATATCTGACTGTAGCTATCTCCATTCAACAATTTGACTTTTCCAATTGGATTATCAATACCAAGAGTGTAACCTACATGGACCTTAGTTTTTCCTTTTGATCCTTTCTTTGTAGTAATCAAGATGACACCTGCAGCACCTCTGGAGCCATAAATAGCTGTAGCAAAGGCATCTTTCAAAATCTCAATAGACTCGATATCATCTGGATTAAGATTTGATAATGGGTTTTTCTCAAAGGAATTGTTTAAATCAATGTTATAGGTAAGTGTTCCACCACCTGTCTGCATACCACCTAAAGCCACGCCTGGAATACTACCACCAGTAGTGTTTACGGAATTGGATGTTCTATCTGTACCATAGATAGGTACACCATCAATGACATAAAGAGGGTTATTGTCGCCCATGATAGAGCTGATACCGCGAATGGTCAATACATTTGCTGCACCAATCTGACCAGAAGAATTGGACATAAAGAGACCAGGAACACGCCCCTGCAGCATCTGGTCAACAGACTGAAATGAAACATTGTCTTTTGGTTTAACAGAAGAAACTGATCCTGTAAGGTCACGACGCTCCACCTAGCTGTAGCCAACAACAATCAAGTCTTGCATCTTCATGGCAGAACTCTCTTTCATGACAACAACAATCTTATTTTTGTTTCCAACCTTTATATTTTGGCGATTGTAACCCACAAAGGAAAAGACCAGTATGCTATTAGGCTCTGCCTGGATACTGTACGTACCATCTTCGGCTGTAGAAACAGCCTTATGGGTACCTTTTACAGATACCGAAATCATAGGCATAGGTTCACCACTTTCATCAAGCACCTGTCCTGTTACCGTATGTTCTTGAGCAAGAGCCGTCAGCGAACAGAAGACAAAAGCCAAGAGTATATATAGTTTCGTTTTCATGAGCGAAATATTAGAATATCATTAAATACTGAAAATGAAAAAAGGAAACTTCCCTTTCCCAAGGAATCCTTGGACGGAAAGTTTCCCTGAAAATTGTGTATAAGTAATTACTTAATCAGTTTAATCCATGTATCTGTGCTAAATACATCAGAAGCGCCCAATGGGAATCCCCACATATCGGAAATGGCAGTCTTGTTACCACCGAAGATAAATGCGGTATTTCCAAGAGCTACACCAGCACTACCACGAACACCCTCAAAATTAGAAGGTACAGTAGTAACCTCTGTCCAGTTTACACCATCAGTGGTACGGTAAACCTTATTAGACAATACATGGGTACTACCATCAGCATCCACGTATTCTCCACCAATCATGAAAGCAACATCATCGCCAGCAATTACCTTTGCATGATACATAGCAGGAGCACCAGTCAACTCACCTGCTTTCTCCCATGTCAAACCATCAGCAGAAGAATATACATTGGTTCTCATATAATTTTGGCTACCAATATAGTTAGTGAAGCCACCTACACACCAGAGTTTGCCCTTGAAAGTGAAGAAAGAAGCTGCATTTCTGCGAGTAACATCAAAGTCAGGATCACTTGAAGTTGGAGTTACAGCATTCCAGTTCTTACCATCAGTAGTGTAAGCGTAGCGCCTTGCACCCTGTGCCATACCAAATCCAAAATAATAACCGCCCTGAATAAACATCTTATCTTTGATGGTTGCCACATTGAAGTAAGCTGAAGATAATTCATAAAGACCATCGGATTCGAGACCCTCATGATCCAGTACCTTCATGCCCAATGTATCGCACTTGAAAGTCTCACCATCAGCTGTTGAAACACTTCTCCAGTAGTTGATAGAAGGCATACCCCAGTCAACTTCAGCCTCATTGCCATACTTATCATTTCCCTTAGTACGAGCACCGCCCAAGATGTACATTCTTCCATTAAACACAGCCAAGCGTGCACCTTCACCACCGATGACGTAGTTTGTTTGACCTTCAGGAAGAGTCAGACCTGTAGCATCAGTCTTGTAATCAACTTCAGTCCAGTTCAAGCCATCCTCAGAACTGAACAACTGGTAGTTTTCTGTTTTAACCTCTCCTGAGCCAGAAAGAGATGTCGTGATGGCATAGAACTTGCCATTGAAGAAGGTCATATCATAATCAATCAAATCAGAAGGGAAGTTGGTAAAGGTACTTGCTTTCTTAATCATATCAGCACCGGAAGCCACTTTAGCCTTCACCACCTTCAATGTATAAGATTTGGAGTTACCATTATTGTCTTTGGCAACCAGTGTTACAGGTGAAGAAGCATTTACTTCAACCCCCTGAGTTCCCACTTCTACATCATTATAATATACTTTAGCTCCTAAAGTTGCAGTAGCAATAACTTTAGTTTTGCCGAGAGAAGCATCAATCACATCCCAATCTACACTGTCATTGGTATTCTCTATAGTCATAGCATCCTGCTTAATCACGCAGGCATAAGATTTTGCACTACCAGAAGGTGTTACCTGCACAGCAGTAATACCTACGGTAGGACCAGCAGATGGTCCATCATCGTCACTTGAACAAGAAACCATTGTTACGCCAGCCAGAGCAGCGAGCATCCAAATAAAACTTTTCTTCATGTTAAGTCTCTCCTATTGTTTTAATTAATAATGTACTCCTTGCTTTTACACAAGGAGCGGTTAATGTTTTAAAATCGGTTACATCATGGCTGCGCCCATGCTCATTACAACCTTAGGCGCAACTTTCTTACCTGCAAGACAATCATCAATAGCGTTCTTGATATCTTCGCCACGCAGATTCTTGCGATAAATGTTACCTTCCTTGTCAATGAGGATGATAAATGGAATACCGCCAAACTGGTAGGTGTTCATCACACTCTTACCTGCATCAGGAGTCCATCCTTGCATCCAAGGCATCTGCTCTTCTTTCAAGGCTTTAGTCCAAGCTTCTTTCTTCGCATCAATTGATACGCTAAGGAACTGGATACCCTTATTCTTATATTCGGCATATACCTTCTTGACATTAGGAATTTCTTTACGGCAAGGACCGCACCAGCTTGCCCAGAAGTCGAGAACGATGATTTTACCCTTCAACTTTTTAATATTGATGGTCTTTCCCTTTTCGTTTTGGAAAGTAAATTCCGGTGCAGGGTTACCTTCTCTCATGCGCTCACGCATTTCTTTTTCTTCGGCTTTTTTCTTGCGATAATCAGCCACAATTTGCTTGGCAGATTCTGATGTAGACTCCAAATGACTCAATGTAGCATTGATCAAATCTACATCTTTATCTTCATCCAATTGACTAAGCGGAACGAGTACACTGGTCATATCTGCATAGTGCTCAACGATATATTTCATCCAAGCATCACTATTGTCATAATTGGCATCATACATTGCGTTAGTCAACGTACTCTTCTCTTTCTGATCTTCAATTTTGGTTTTCCAAACATTCTGTGAGATGGCAATCATTGCCTGATACCCACGATAACCCACAAAATTAACAAGGTTCATAACCTCATTCTTCTTTCCCGCGCGTATATATACATAAGGAGGATTCTTGATTTTAATCTTAGCGGTATCTATACCACGAAAATCAATATCCATATTTTCATCTTCCAACCAAACGTCAACACCTTGCCACTGTCCGCAATCTACTGTTGCAGTACCAGGTTTGTCAAAAGGCACCGTAATTGAATAGGTGTGGTCATCATTCACAGGAACCTCGGCAAGTATTTTTTTATCAGTACCACTACGTTGATAAACTGAGACCTTGAAGTCTTTTTCGATAAACTTAACCTTACCCTTGATAGTTACTGAATGCTGGGCAAAGCCTTGGAGAGCCCACCCTGCGCATAAAGCAGCAATCATCATCAAACTGAATTTTCTCATAGTCTAAAAATTTTAATTTTATGTTTCAAATTTATATAGATAACGGATGGAAAGAGAAATAGGGGAATGAAAAAACAAAAAAAACAGAAAAATATTAGTTTTTGGATAGAAATGATATTAAACAAGCAATATTTTATACATTTTGGCATTAAACTATTCTGGCTTGTATGTTCTGTTTTATATGGGGAAATGGTTTTTCAATTATCAAGTTGAGTATATACATCATTATCTTTTTAGAATGCTGGTAGGTGCTTCGAAGGGTCTTCCTTCTTTTTGATACGTTGGAGAAGGGACATTCTTTCGACTTTCGAAGCTGTTTTTTTTCAACTCCTATTACGTTGATGTCTTTAGACAAGCGTTTGTCTGCGCTGTTGAAAGTAAATCTAAGCAATCCTGCGTCATATTCTCTTTTTTAAAATGTTTTTGTATTTCACCAAACTTCCTATTTGGTATTGTGCTTTTTTACAACTGTCGACTATTCTTTGTAAACGATAGAACTTTCTGCTAAAATACTATTTTTTATTGGATTATGAGTCAGGTTTTTCTCATTTTCTTCTTGCTATTCTAAAAAATACCATACATTTGTTTAGCGCACAGTTACTTTTTAAAGTGGGCTCCGTCTCTTATTTGCTGCGGTGTTATGCCCGTATGTTTCTTGAAATAACGGCAGAAGAAGCTGGTGTCTGCAAAATGATATTCCCATGCCATTTCCTTGATGCTCTGCGAACTGCGCTTGAGTTGCATCTTGAGCTGCAGAATCACATATTGGTCGATGATGGACTTAGGCGTATGGTGCGTTACCTGGCGCACGATGTTCGTTACGATGGGAGTGTCCTGACGGCAGCGATCTTCACTCAATGCTGAAACTCGGTTTGACTGCACTCCACAACAACCGCAGCATCCTCAACCACCAACTCTGCAATACGCTGGACATTGAAGCCGGCAAACAGATTATTCCTGATGCTACAATAGCTGAAAAAAATGCCGGCATGGAACTTCGTGGGACGTAAAATGAAAAAAGGAAAATCATAGGGCCACAGAGTTCAAATAGTTTTTTGAGATTATAAAGGCTTGCAGAGATTATAAGGTCCTTTCTGGTGGTTGCCGTTACCAATTCTCCAAAACATGACTTTAATCGCTGTAATTCAGTTATTTATAAATTCTTGTCTCGTGACCAAAAATCAGCGAGGGACAAAAACGGGACAAAACCACGGAAAAATAAAGTCAAGAACACTTTGCCCGAAATATCCATTGTGGAATACCTCTGTTTCGTTTGCAAAGGTACAAATTTGTCCCTTGAAAAACGAGGGGAAATCCCTATTTCTCTCATTCACAACTCATTTTCCTACCATTGTACTCCAAATGTGGTTATTGCAAGCGATTTTGACCTCAAACAGCATGACTTGCGAAAATCGGGTGTTAAATTTTGTTTTGCACTCTGATGGACATTTTCAAAAACGAGAACTGGCAATAGAACCAAAGATTTGCCACCCTTATTGTCCAATCCTTGGTTTTGTGAATGTTTGAACGATAGACATTTGAAGATGCTGAATTTCAAGTGAGTGTCCGACCAATCTACCACATCGCAGCATGGTAAAATAGAACCAAAGAATTGAAAATCAGCACTTTTAATAAACCATAACGGCTACTTGAATATCATTGGCAACAATATACCTTTGCAGCCGAAATCGATAACGAAATAAACAAAATATCAGATTTATGACAGAAAAGAACGCATTAAAGATGAACCTCGACCATGAGCGCAAGATAGTGGAGCTTCAGTCGAGAGTGAACAAGTTGGAGAACCTTTGCTATATGACAAAGGAAGTGTTGAACCTTGAAGAGGCTTCCGCCTTTCTCGGCATTGCCAAGAGCACGCTCTACAAGATGACGCATCTTAACCAGTTGCCGTACTTCAAGCCTGCTGGCAAGCTCATATTCTTTGAGAAGAAAGCCTTGCTTGACTGGGTACGAGGAGCAAGAGCCATGTCGGAGGAGGAGATAAGACTGGAGGCTGCAAACCGTCTGAATGAAATGAACAATAGACCATAGCATCATGACGAAAGATGAACTTGTAAACAGTCTGCAAAAACGTGACCCTCTGTTGGCTAATGCGGTCAGCAATATGGTAGACTACATTTCCGACCGCTTTCCTGCTGCTTACCCAAGCAAGGAACAGACGGAAGCAGTCAATACCTATCTTCATTCGGTCTATGCTGACGGTGACGGAACCATGTCTGAAAGAAACTGTGAGCATCGAAGAATTGCATCACAGAAAATTACCATCAATGCCATACAAGTGCTTGACAGCCCCCAACTTGACCGACTGCAACGTGTGCTTGACCATATCGCATACGACAAGGAGTATTATATGCCAGAGAGAGGCTTCGGCATGAGGCGATAGTTTCTCTTTTGACGGCAGAGAGTTTTCCGCATAACAGCATGAACAGATTTACACAACAAAAAGAAAACAACGATGAACAGTAATATTTTCAACAGCATTATCCTGAGTAATGAACAAGTAAACTATCTGATGGGTGGCACGGCTGGCATCAATCGCCTTTCATGCCTTTATCAACTCATTCAGATTGTGACACGACAGATTGAAACATCAAATGAGGTTGGGGAATCCACAACCGCATTATGGGAGGTGAACATGTCAGAGGTGGCTCTATCCAAACTATGGAAGTGTGACCGAAAAACCGTCTCCAAGATGCTTGACCACATGAACAAATTGGGCATCCTTTCTTCTGTACAGACAAGACGAGGAAGTGTTCACACATTGCTCTGCATTTCAGCATGGATTGTTGACGGCAAGAAGTTTGTCAATCCTCACTATGTTCCCATCAACCAAAGAGACTGTTCCGGCAAGTCTAATACTATGACTTCCACAACCGCATTCCCCAACAAGGAGGATCCACCCATCAAAAATGGCGGTACTTCTCCTACACAACTTGCCAACAGTTCCTTTTCTTCCCTAACTTCAGGAAATGGCGATAATGGCGAGGAGGAAGATGTTCCACCGCCAAGCGTCTCTGACATGGAACTGGAGGCAGAAGCCAGAAGGCAATTCTTCAAAGAACAGATGGAAGCGGAGGATGCTCCACAATTGCTGTTGCTTGGGTAATTTGAGAATCGTTATACAACAAGTCTGTGAACAAGTGCAACCGCAGTGCGTAGCGTGCTTGTGCGTAAACTCTGATAGCGGTGCTATGCAAGAAATACCAATGTCATACAAACGCACTTCGTTTGTCCGTATGCCAATGGACTTCTTGAACGCTCGCAAGCTCGCATTGGGTTGCACACTTTTATAGAAGCAATACTTGGTATGAATAAGAAAAATATAGATAAGGAGACACCGAAATACACGAGCCGCCTGATAGTAAGGCTTACCCCACAGCTTCATAAGGAGATAGCGGAATATGCTACTCTTTGCGGACTGACCACAAGCGCATACGCACGCAAGCGGTTGGAGGGCAAATATCCCAAACAACGCTTGACAGACAAAGAAATGGAGGCTTTGAACAGCCTTTCGGATGCCAGGGGGGATATACAAAAATTGTTCGGCTTCCTCAAAGGTCGTCCGCTTACGGAACGTGAGAACATTCTCCGCAGTGAAATCTTCATGAAACGATGGAGAACAAGTGTAGAGATAATCTTGAACCGCATGATTGAGATAGAGAAATACTTAACACAATAGAACATACGACATATATGATAGCAAAAGCAAAGGTGATAAGTCATGGCGCAAATGCCATACGTTACTCAGTGGATAAGGACAAGGCAGAGATTGTAAAGACCAATCTCTTGCCCGATGATATTTCCCCAACGGCAATGTGGGCAAGAATGCTTGCCTTGCAGAAGAAGTTTGAGGACAAATTGAACCGTTATCATCCGCTCAAAAGGAACATGATACGTATTGAGGTTTCCCCAACCTCGGAGGAAACGCAAGGTTGGACGATGGAGGAATGGCAGAGGTTGGCGGATGACTTTATCCGTGAGTTTGATGCGGTTGACCTTTCAGCCAAGTCGAAGCGCAAGAGTGCAAAGGCAACCAACCTCAAAGACAGCCAGTATGTAGTTGCACTCCATCATGACAGCAAGAGTGGCATTATGCACCTTCACATTGATGCGAACCGCATAGACATAAGGGGCAACGTGACTGATGCCCATTATATCTACGAGAGAGCGATGGCTGCTGCCGCCAAGGTTGGGCAACAGCGTGGTTGGAAAGATGCACAAGAGGTGAGCCGCCAAAATAAGGAAGCGATAACCAATGATTGTCTTTCCGTTTTGGCTAAGATGCCGTACTTTGATTGGGGACTATACACAAAATGCCTCACGCAAATGGGGTATGATGTCAAACTACAATCCGACAGCAAAGGACAAGTGCGTGGATATGCCATTAAACGAGGCAATTCCATTTATAAGTCCTCGGAACTTGGCAAAGGTCGTTGTCTGATGCCCTCAAAGATTGAAGGCACTTGGGCAAAACTGCATCATCAAGAATTGGAGAAACCAGTTTCAACTCCAACAAAGAATACCCAACAGCCAAAGATTATGACTGTACCCAAACCCATGCCTACTGCGGACAACACTCCAAAGATACGTCACTTCGACTTTTATACGGATGAGTTTCATCATTATCCTGTTGATATTGCTCAGAATTGTCTGGATGTCATCGACGAGAATATAGCTTTGGATGCCGACAATGTGTTTGCCAAGATTGGCGATGTGCAGAAGACAGCCATTCTTCTCTTTGCTGAATACATTGATGCAGCCACAACCATTGCCGCCCAGTCTGGCGGTGGCGGAGGTGGTGCTACCTCAGGTTGGGGACGTGACAAGGACGAGGATGAACTGTCATGGGCGCATCGTTGCGCTATGATGGCTAATCGACTGTGCAGACCTCGCAAGAAGCAAGGATATGGCAGATAACCGAATGTTCAACCAACAGCACTGATATTATGCCAATAGGTAAAAGTAAAATCTCAGATATGGATTTCGGATCTTTCGAGAACTCGATTGACAAGAATATCGAAACAGACAAGGCATCGGACAAGTTTGACCAACAGCTTCAAGCTTACAAGGATGCTGGCAATAGCTTGACTTTGGCAAAAAGTGGCGTTGAAATGGCTACTGCTTCCATGCATGAAGCAAAAGACAAATTGAGTGAAGCCTCAGATAAAGCGAATACTGTCACCAAAGCTATTGAAGCCTACATCGGCAAAGTAAAAGACATAACTGTCAAAGCTAAGGTTGATGATGCCGATATGGAACAGGCAATCAACAACAGGAAGAGACTCATTGAGGATGAGTCCAAACTTCTTGAAGACCACCGAAAGGCGAATAAGGAAATCCTCACTCGCCATTTCTATGATATGTCTAATATGATGTCAAGAAATGAAGGAATTTGGTTGTCGAATGGTTGGGTAAAGACTTTGCTTTGGATATTCTTGCCGTGTTTCCTTTATACGGTAATTTCGATTGTCTATTTTGTAGCATCACACATAGACAAGTAAGCGGAGGATGGGAATAACTATACTCTGAATAAGAAAGTATGGAGAGTGTAAAATAAACTGTGTTGGCTTTAATTGTTATCGCTTGATACGGTTTATTTACACTCTCCTCATCTCAATAAAATTGGTAAATTTATTTTTCAGTCAACCAATTTTTACGGATTTTCCCATAATCATCCCAGTTCCAATAACAATTTATTTTTACTGGGTAACATTTTCGGTTCGGGATATCCAACATTGAAAGCTGCTCTAAATTGTATATCGGTGTCAAATCCATATCTTCTATTAAGAAATTTTTCCCAAATAAAGCAAGAGCTTTAATCCTTTTTAAACCAGCCAAAGACTTGATTGAAGCCAATTTATCTGTTTCTATTATAACAACCTCAATATTTTTTGAGTTTGCTAAAAAGTTGATGTCGTGAAGGTTTTTGACGCCTCTAATCTCTATTCTTATTAAATTTCTAAGAAAAGAAATGTCCGAAAACGACTGTACCTTTTTGCAATTTAGTATAGTTAAACTTTTAAGTTGCAATAGTTCTTTCGCAAAAGATAGAGATGTTATATTGGAATTAGCTATTGTTAAATCTTTCAGGTTTTTCAAATTTCCAATACAATGTTTATCCCCAATTTTAAAATCTTCAATATATAGTTTTTCTATACTATTACAAGAAAATAAAGAATCATTTCGTTTATCACCATAACAAAACACATTTTTTAGATGGTAAAAGGCATGATAATCAATATCATTAGCATTGGGTAAATTCAAACACAATGTTACCAACTCATGCTGTTGCTCAACATTTTTAATTCCAACAGAATGAGTATCTATTATTTCTAATGTTTCTATCGGCTTTATATATCGTAAAAAAGTATAGTCTGAACATTTCCATCCCAATGAATAGTTCAGGAATAAATGCTTTATTTCATTTTTCTGGATGATGTTTACAAACGAATCTTTCCATTCACTGTAAATAACCAAACCTAATCCATTTAATTTTTCCTTATTATATGGATTCTCTGTTACTATTCTATATTTTTCTTTATACCACATATTTCATTGTTATTATGATGTGCAGTCATTAGTGTCCCGTTAAAATCGGGACACTAATGAATATGCATCCTAAAAAACACTACTTATAATTG
>OBRT01000086.1_pt1 | contig 34444 bp, 16 predicted proteins | sample 1494891 | NCBI WGS metagenome assembly OBRT01 (sample SAMEA3360688, study PRJEB22359) | human gut metagenome | biome: ENVO:urban biome; feature: ENVO:human-associated habitat; material: ENVO:feces | place: Bangladesh | collected 2011 | reverse complement strand
ATATGTATATTTATAAACAAGCAAGTTGATATTTATTCACTTGCGAAACTTTAGTTAAAGGATAAAAACATCTTCTGGAAATAAGATAAAGAGGAAAAAACTCAATTCTTTAGTAAAAGAAGATTGGATAATATCCGTTTCAACTATCAATAATACATTAGTACAAGTAAAATTATTCAACTATAATAAGAATATTAGATCATGAAAATGATGAGAAAAAATAGTAACCATCTCTTGATAGAGATTTCTAATTGTGGGGGGGTAATTTTGCTCTTCAACATTTAAAGTCCCTTAATCATAAATACCAAGATTTGAATTTTCCCTAAATCTATCAAAATTCCGTTTTCTGGAGGTTCGTTTTATTAGATAAATATCCCTTTTTATCTTCTGTCATAAGGCAGAGGCAGGGATAGTACGACATTCTAACGTTTAAAACGTTCTATTCTGTTATAAGTAAAAATTTAAATACTTTCTAAGTAATTCCAATATAATTTTAGATGTTCAGATTAACTCATTTATTTGTCTTATGAAAATCAAAATTTTTAAAGCTGCCGTGCTGGTAGCCGTTATCTTTATGTTGCTTCCTTTGAAGGCAGTAGGTCAGGCAAATACCTACTACGACAAGGGACAAGAGGGTGCAACACCAAATCGCACCACGTTGAAATCACGTATGGCACTCGTAGGCCATAACTGTATGGTAAGCAGCCTGTCTGATGGTATTGCCGTGGGTTCAGGTTCCAAAAATCTCTCTTACTTATGTGACGAGGATCTTGACAACTACTACACAATTCCAAGTGTAGCAAACGCTACGCTTCTTGCCGGTTCACCTATTGTAGCCGTAAAAGACATGAAGCACTACATCGACAAAGACACAAAGGCAGGTTTCAAGATTTCGGGAGAAAGTAATGTATTGAAACTCGAAGTATTGAAAGACAACTACCATATTCGCTTCTATAGAGATGGTAAAATTCTCAAGACTTCTCCAGTAGAACAGCTTGGTTTTACTGTACTCAATCTTTCTGTTGGTAATATTGATTTAGGCAATAATGCCGTAGATATTATTGCAGCAGAACAACCAGATCAAGATTATGATGAGATTGCACTTGTTGGGCAGAATGGCATCAAAGTAGATGTTGTGAAAGGTCTGAAGATTTATTATGCTTTCGTGGGTGATGCGGAATATTCGTTGACGAAAACGAAAATCAAACAATACGACAATAATATATCATTAAAAGCCAAATCAAGCACTCATCCTTTGAGTGAATCATTGAATGATGATCTTATAGATGATAATCTCTCAAACGGTATCGTAATTTCTGCACTCTTGCAGCTTGGCTCTTCTGGTTATGCACAAGTCATTGCTAATAATGAAAAGAGCACAGAAACATTCCCTGCAGGAACAGAAGCGGGCTTTGTGTATAGCGATGGAGCTCTGATTGGTGCAGGCGTAACCCCTGTCATTTATCTTCTTGACAAGAATGGCAACGAGATTTACAAAAAAGCTATAGAAACAACCGTGCTGTCTGTTTCTATAGCTGGTAATCAAAAGAAAGTATCCATTAAGGCTCCTGTTGATTTCTCAGGCATCAAATTCAGAACAATGGGAGTGGAAGTTGCTAATGGTGTCACCGCCAACTATGCCTTCATCATTCCTAAGCCAATCACAGCAGGCCATCAATGCGAGATGAATCCTACTGCCAGTCTCGACCTCTGCAACTGCGACTCTCATTATCAACTCAAATGGGATAAGGAAAATTTCCCAAATGTAAAATGGGAAGAAGCAGAAAATTTACTAAATGGAGTTACATTCGACTCAACCAACAACACGCTCGACTTCAGCGAAACAGATAGCTACAAGAATGGTACAGGCGAGAAAGTGACTGTAAAAATGAAACTGACGAACCTTGCATGCGAGAAAAAATGTTCACAAACCATCACTATCAACTATGGCGGCTCTACCGAGCAGAAGCCTGAAGATAAGAAGAAGGAAACTGTGCTCTATAATGCCGATCCTGCAAATCCTATATATGAATTAGGTGGAGGCACAAGCGCAGGTATCAGCCTTCTGACTTTCGTCAAGAACTCATCCAACATTATTTCGTCTAAGCTCAACAGTTATGCCTCTTATTTCGGAGGTGTTACTATCGGAGATGCTTATATTTGTGGCGTTAAGAAAAAGAATGGTAAAATCTCTGATGAAACAAGCGGTGAACGCCAGGTTGGTTTCGTAGTAACAACCAAAACTGCCCTGAATGCAAACGTACTCAATATGTTTAACGTCAGACTTTACAATAATGGTGAAGAGGTAAAAGGCGGCATTGTTTCATCTGCCATCGCAGCCAATCTGATTGGCAGTCAGGATACACATAAGGTTAGATTTTCTATCAAGGTACCTGCAAGTACTATCTTTGACGAGATCCGCCTCTATACTTCTGGTGTGTTAGGCGCAGACCTCAGCGTGATGAACATCTACTATGCTTATACAGCCGATGCGGATGCCGTTCTCGACGACCCATTGGAGCACGCAGAAGTCATTTCATTCGATAATACCAATGCCACTATCAACCAAGCAAGAACTCAGTCTATCGCAGTAGCAAATTTGGGCAATGGCCTGAAAGACATTACCAACTGTATTGATAGTGACCCAAACAATAAGACAATCTTCCCTACAGGAGTAAATGCTGTGGGAGGTTCGGTTCTCGCCATAAAATTAGGTGTTACCGCAACGCGCAATAAGCAGCTCGTAGTTGTTGTCAACAAGGAAGCCTTTGGCTTGGGTGTTGATGTGATTAATGCCCTCGTTGTAAAAACTTATAATAAGGGTGGTAAAGAGCCTGTTGAAACATTCAGCGACTGGAGCATACTCGGAGCCAACGTCATTACTTTGGGAGATAAAGGCTACATCTTTATCAATCCGAAATCAGACTACGATGAAGTGGTAATAACACAAGGCGAAGGTGTAAAGGCTCTCAACAACTTGGCGGTATATGGACTTTATCTACGTAACGACAAGGATGGAGATGGAACACCTGATGATGATGAACTCGCAGAAGACTGCAAGCAGGACCTTGTTTTCCAGGAGACCGTAAATCTCAGCGAGAAGAGTCAGAAGAAATACAAGGAAAATCTGACGATGTATTTCCAGCGTTCTTTTGTGGAAGGTGAATGGAACTCTCTCATCATGCCAGTGAACTTGACCAAAGCGCAGTTTGATGAAGCATTTGGTTCAGATGCCAAGTTAGCCAAGGCAAACAAAGTATATGATTCAAACGGCAACTTGATTATCGGATTCAGTCTGGTAGAGGAAGATAAGAATAATGCCAATAGCGCATATCTCGTAGCCAATACACCTTATATTATAAATATAAGCAAAAAGACTGCGCTAAAAGGCGCCATAACCATTGATGCAGGAACTATCAGCGGTGATATTTACAAAGTAGATAATTCGCTCGCTGCAGGTGGTGTCACCTTCAAATACGATGATACCAAGGCTACCAATCCTATTGAGCAGAATTTCCCTGTAGATCAGGCAATCACCACAAAGTGGGGTATGACTGACTTGAAGTTTATCGGTAGTTATAATAATCACCAGGATCTTGAGGATGGTAATTATATCTGGAACAATGGTGCCCTCTACTACCTCACCAAGACCAACCATTGGATGAAGGGCTACCGCTGCTGGCTCGCTCCTACTTGGAATGGTTCTACTACAGGAAATGCCAAGCTCATCACCTTCGGTTTCGGCAATGGTGAGACTACAGGTATCAACATGCCTTCTATGGGCAACACCACAGGCAGCACCAAGGTGTATAACCTGAATGGTCAGCGAGTAGATAATATGCTCGGCGTTCAGCCAGGCATCTACATCGTGAATGGCAAGAAGGTGGTTGTGAAATAAAAAGTGATTTTAAAATCAATGAATTGTAAAAGAATTTTAAAAAAATAGATATTATGAATAAGAAAGAATATATAACCCCGGCTATCAAGATTACAGTCTGCGATCTGCAGGATAGTTTCCTCGCTGGTTCCGGCAATGATAAGCTATGGTCGCCTGATGGTTCGATAACACCGGGCATCAAGGAAGAAGGAAAAGATGAAGAACTTCCAGATGAAATAACTGGCTCAAAAGAATATAACGGCAGCTGGAATGACAGCTGGGATTAAAGCAGAATACTGCTATATGAAAACATAAGCCTGATTTCAGGCTCAACCTAAAAAGAGGGTGTATCAAACGATTTTGTTTTGATACATCCTCTTTATTGTTTTCTCGGATTTGAGTATTTTACCGCCGATTATTTCTCGGATTTGAGTATTTTACCGCGATTTATTTCTCGGATTTGAGTATTTTCGCTATATTTGCGCCTGTTATTCAAAGAGTTACGATGATGCCATAAGGCATGTCACCATACTACCTCTCTATGCATTATCCCTATTGAGAAGCCGTTGATAAAAACAAGTCATCGTTTTAGTGAAGAAAAATCCCTTGCAACATTTCTGCTGCAAGGGATTCGTCATCTTTCTACCTTATATGGTAATATACTATATAAACTTAAAAACTAAAACTTTAAATCCATATACAATAGACTGTCTTAGAATCTGTAAACAGCAAAACTGTTTGCTTTCATCTTGACATTCAATACGTTTCCGTTTGCCTGAACGTCTGAGGTTACAGGTACGACGGCATTCTTATGGTCTATCTTGTTCTCTGCCTGAATATCATCAGCATGGAGAACGGTTACCTTGCCAGCTTTAAGTTTCTTCAAACCGTTGAAGGTGACTGTGATTTCCTTCTCCTCATTAGAGGTATTGGCAATCTTGACGATGTAACTCTTAGTATGCTTGTCGAAACAAGCTGTGGCATAAAGGCCGTTTTCGCCCTTCACGGTCTTGCCATTCTCTGTGAGTGACAATACATGGGTTCCCTTGTTGAGTCCATAGAGCTGCTGAACATAATAGTTGGCTGAACGTACGGAAGTCAGATTGTCAAACCAGATGAGGTCCGGACGCCATTGCCAGCCTTCTACATGAGCGAAGAGTGGGGCATAGGTAGCCTGGTAAACCACGTCTGCATTACGCTCCAAACCTGTCATGAAGGCTGCTTCTGAGAGGGCTGCCTCCCATGAGTTTGGATCATGCTTGGCATGGGCTGCATACTCGCCGGCAAATACCTTAGGACCCTTGCGGTCGTAATTGTCATAACGGCCTGCATTACTGCGGAACCACTCTGGGCTCTTGTAATAGTGCTCATCTACCATGTCAACGCCCAACTTGCGCATCTGCTCCCAACCGTAGTCGAAGTCCTTGCCGTCGGCTGATGGACCTGATGATCCGCAGATCTTGATCTTCGGATACTTGGCATGAATCTGCTCCATGAACTTCTGCAAACGCTCAGGGTAGAGAGGTCCCCATTGCTCGTTTCCGATACCTATCTGCTTGAGGTTGAATGGCGCTGGATGACCCATATCTGCACGGAGCTTACCCCACTTGGAGGTTACAGGACCATTGGCAAACTCTATCAGGTCGAGGGCATCGTCGATGTAGCTCTGAAGCTGATCTACGGCTACATGGGCATTCTTGTCCTTGTCGCTGTTCTGATACTGGCAAGACAGTCCTACTGACAGGATAGGGAGCGGGTCGGCTCCTATCTTCTCTGAAAGGAGGAAGTACTCGTAGAATCCCAAGCCGTATGTCTGATAATAGTTCGGATAGAGACGGTGAGGGAAGGTGTAGTTCCAGCGGTTCTCGTTGAGCGGACGGTTCTCTGGAGCACCTACTGAGTTCTTCCATTCGTAACGGGTTTCGAGGTCTGTTCCTTCTACGATACAACCGCCAGGGAAACGGAATACACCTGGATGCAAATCTGAAAGGTCTTGTACCAGGTCGGCACGGAGTCCATTCCAGTTGTCCTGTGGGAAGAGAGAAATATGATCGAGATCTACGCTCTCTCCGCTCTCCAGATATACGCGCATCAGACCCTTGGCATCTGTCTGTGGAGAGGTAAGGGTGGTGGTATATTTCTGCCACTTGTTGTTGGTGATGGTAATGCTCTGTTTGGCAATTACGTTATTGTTTGAGTTGACCAGTTCTACACGAATCTTGGTCTGCTTGCCGTTCAGAAGATGAAGGCGTGCATAGACTGTGAAGTCGTATTTCATGTCCTTCTTCAAGCCCATGCCGAAGAAACCGCGGTTCTCAAGACCAGTCTGTTTTTCTCGTGCACCAGAAGCTTCGAGCGTAACATAGTGAGGGTTGCGGTCGAAGGCTGGTTTTACATCACTTACAGTCACATTTCCGAAGGTGTTCCATCCCATCAGTCTTTGTGGAAATTCGAAGGAACGGTTTTCTACCATCTCTGCATAGAGACCGCCATCTGCACCAAAGTTGATGTCCTCGAAGAAGATACCATACATGGTAGGTTGGATTTCTACACCAGGCTTGTTTGCCTGAACTGCAAACTGATGCTGTGCTGAAGCACCGAGCGAAGTCATGGCTGCCAGCATAAGGGCAGCGAAGATATTCGTTTTTCTCATGTTTACGTTGTTTATTTTTAGGTTTATTCTTATTTTGTGATATTCTTATTGAATAATTAAGTTGTATTGCTTAATGCGTTTGCAAAGATACAGAAAATCCACTCCAAATGGGGTGGATTTTCTGATTAAATATGTTGGATTATTGCTCATAGGCTCTATTTTTTTGTCTGATGAGCCTCAATCTAACGGGTTCTTTCCTATTTGCTTAATGGGATAATGGCAAAACTGAAAGTCTTGTCGCCATAATGAATGCGGTATTTCTCCAAAGGCCATGCGCCCCAAGAGTTCTCGCCGCCTACACCCATGTGCTCGCCATCGAGGAAGAGATTGGTGTATTTTGACTTCTTCAGGTTGAAACTGTGGCGCTGATCTTTCTCATCGCCATCATCCAGCTCGTCTGTATCGAAGTGGAGGGCACTTGCATAGAATGGCTTGCAGTTCTTGACCATGAATCCGAAGCCTGCAGCATCTGTCTGTTTCCACCAACGGATATCGCCCTTGGTTCCACTTTCCTGTGGGCGGATGTATGGGAAATACTGGTTGTCTGCATCGTTGCTGTAGATACCTATCTTCATGCAGTCCTCACGGTCGGAGTAGTTTTCGATAGGCCCACGGCCGTAGTACTGGCTCTTGTCCATTTCGTATGGCAACTGCATCAGCATACCGAAGCGGAAGAGATCGCTTACTTTCTCGCCTTCTGTAGCGATGAAGTTCTCGGTCACCTTTACGGCACCTGTGTTTGCCATAATCTGATAGATCAGTTCCAGCTTGCCCATTACCTCTGGCATATTGTAGTTGGCGCAGATGGTGTAGGTATTGGCCTTCTTGTTCTTTTCTACGGTAATTCCGCGCAGTTCCATCTTAGGGCTCTTCCATACCTTGAATTTCTTCTGGAATCCTGCACCCATGTCATTATCTGTAGGAGCACGCCAGAAGTTTGGCTTCAAGGTGCCGCCTTCGCCGAGGAATGACTTGCCCTGATAGGTGTATTCTGAGATAAGACCGGTAGTGCGGTTTACCTTTACTGTCAGGTCGGCTGTTGAAACGGTAATATCCTGTTCGCCCTTCTTGTCTGTGAACTTGGTCTTTACCTTCTTGCCGTCCTGAGCCTTAGCCAATTTGTCTGAACAATGACCGCAGCACTTTTTCTCCTTTACTACCAACTGGTTGTAGGCAACAATCTGTCCTGCTTCCATCAGCGGTTCAGCCTTCTTCAGGCGGAAGTCGATGTTGAGGAAAATCTCCTTGCCCTTTGCCTTGGTGAGGTCGTAAGGGAGGGTGAAGGTCTTAGTCTGATAAGGAGCTACGTCGATGTCGGCGATGGTGCCGTTCTGTGTCTCCACACCATCTTCGATGAGGCTCCATGCCAAAGCATAGTTGCTCAGATCGCGGAAGAAGTTTTCGTTATACACGTTCACTTCGCCCTTAGCTGCATCCTTCAGGGTAGCCCAGATGTTCTGGTACTGGTAAGCCACCTCGTAGGCATGAGGATTGAGCTGGCGGTCTGGACCAACAATTCCGTTGCAGTTGAAGTTGTTGTCGCTTGGGTCGTAACTGTTGTAGTCGCCACCATAAGTATATTCTATCTGTCGGAGCTGCTCATTGGTCAGCAATTCTGGTTTTACCTTCATCGGAATCATGATGCTGCGATGCAAGCCCTGATCCACGAAATCCCAGTCGAAACCACCTTGGAAGATAGGATATTTGCGTACCAGATCCCAGTATTCTTTCAGATTACCGCCAGAGTTACCCATCGTATGGTTGTACTCGCATTGTATGAGCGGCATCTTGCTATTTGGGTTCTTGCAGTAATTCTCGCAGTTCTTTACAGGATAATACATTGGGCAGAAGATGTCTGTGCCTTCTCCCTGGCGGGCCTGCTCATACTGTACTGGGCGGCTCTGGTCTTGTGATTTTATCCACTTGTAAGCCTGGAGGAAATTGTCGCCCATTACGGTCTCATTACCCAAACTCCATGTCACAACAGAAGGATGATTGAAGTAGATAGAGACATTATGCTGGTTGCGCTCCATAATCTGCTTGGCAAACATCGGCTTCTTGGCAGCTGCATCATCGCCATACTGGAAACCGTGGCTCTCCTGGTTGGCTTCTGCTACGAGGTAGATTCCGTATTCGTCGCAGAGATCATACCAGCGTGGGTCATCAGGATAGTGGCAGGTACGAACGGCGTTGATGTTCAGGCGCTTCATGATCTTGATGTCCTGAATCATGCGTTCCAAGCTTACAACATATCCTCCGTCTGGGTCGATTTCATGACGGTTGGCACCCTTGATGAGTACAGGCTGGCCATTCACGAGGAATTGCTTGTTCTTGATTTCCACCTTGCGGAAACCTACCTTTACAGGAGTGATGCTTGCTGATTTCATGTTGCCATTCTTCAGCGCGCTTGAGAGGGAAACCTGAAGGGTATATAAATAAGGTGTCTCTGCATTCCACTTGTGTGGATTCTCTACGTTCATCGTAAAGTTGGCTGTTCCGTTCTTTGCCAAGCCTGTAGCTGTAGCCACCTGCTTGCCCTCTTTGTCGAAGAGAATGAAGTTCAGTTTGCCTGTTCCCTTAACCTTGGTAGAGATATGGAGTACGCCATCCTTGTAGTTGTTGACGAGGTCTGGAGTCACGCGTACATCTTCCAGTTGCAATTTTGCATCACGAGCGAAGAGATAGCATTCACGAGCCACACCACTCAGGCGCCAGAAGTCCTGGTCTTCATCCCATGAACCGTCACACCAGCGGAATGTCTGGAAAGCGATGAGGTTCTTGCCCTTCTTCAAGTATGGAGTGATGTCGAATTCGGCTGCTATCTTACTGTCTTCTGCATAACCGGCGAATTTGCCATTTACGTAGAGATAGATGTTGGAAGTAACGCTACCGAAGTGGGCTACTACCTGCTTGCCATCCCAGTTTTCTGGAATATTGATGATGCGGCGGTAAGAACCTACGTGGTTGTCCTTGGTAGGAACTGCAGGAGGTTGCTCATCGAAATGTCCGCGCCATCCGAAGCCCACATTTACGTATTCAGGAACTCCGTAGCCATACATTTCCCAGTTGCCAGGTACGATGATTGGCTTCCAGTTGGAGTCGTCAAGGTCAACCTTGTAGAAATCGGTAGGGCGCTGGTCGGCATTCTCTACCCAGTTGAACTTCCATGTTCCGTCGAGCGAAAGGAAATACTTGCTTTCCGTCTTGTTCATGTGCAGGATATCCTTGCTCACAATCTTACCGTCTTTCTCATAAACCCAGTCATCTGCCGGATAGGTGAAGAAGTTGGTGTGTAATGGAAAACGATTGATGGCATTCACCTGCAGGTCGTGCCATTCGGTATAGCTTGGTTGTTGGACTGTCGCCGTATTCAACGGCTTAATGGCAGCCTTCGGTTTCTTCATACCAAAGGTTGCCATTGCCAAACTTGCCATACCTAATGTAATGAAAAGTCTTTGTCTCATAATTATAGGTTGGTTTTATTATTAGAAATGTTGTTTATTTCGTAGCCAGATACTTGTCGTATTCGCAAACTACGAGGAGCATAGCGCCCACTCCGAAGTTAGCCTGAGAATTGGCATCAACGGTTTGTCCTGGGATGGCACGCTCGCCGATAGGTTGTACGTAGCCCACCTTGCCATCTTCCTGAACGGCGGTCTCTGTGAGATAGGTCCAGGCGCGTTCGATGGTCTTCTTGTATTCTTTCTTGACTAAGAATCCGTTGTTTACACCCCAAAGCATACCATAGGTAAAGAAGGCAGTACCGCTGGTTTCAGGACCTGGAGCATGTTCCGGATCCATCATAGAACGGGTCCAGTAACCCTCTGGCTGCTGGATTTCTGCCACAGCCTTAGCTAATTTCTGGAACTTATCTACGAAGAACTGGTAGTGCTTGTAGTCCTTAGGCATATCCTGGAGCACCTTAGCCAGACCGGCAAGAACCCATCCGTCGCCACGAGCCCAGAAGTCTTTCTTTCCGTTTGCACTCTTGTGCTTAGGATAGACATACTTGCCGTCACGGAAGTAGAGGTTGGTCTCCTTGTCAAGCATAATCTCGTCGGTAGTGAGGAGATTGTCGTAGAGCTTGTCGAGATATTTGGTATCTCCCGTCAACTTGTACATTTTTGTCATTACCGGCATTACCATATAGAGGGCATCGCTCCACCACCAGTAATCTGTAGGTTCAGAGTAAGCCTCATAGTGCATTACCTCTTTGGCGCGTTTTACCATAAATTCAGAAGCTTCTGCATTCCCCTTGGCGGCCTCGATGTTGTAGAGGTCGATGTAGGTCTGGAAGCAGATCTGCCAGTCTCCGAAGAGCACGTGCTCTTTCCCCTCGCCGTATGGTTTGTATTTCCATTTGGCAGGATTAGCCTCTCTTGCGCCGGTCCAGTCGTTGTGTTCAGCCCAGCGGATAGAGTAGTCGAGCATCTTCTGGTCTTTGAGCATCTTGTAAACCTCCATGTTGCCTGTATGATAAGCTGCATTATCCCAGAAAGCGCGAACCTCTGCCTTATTATTGGTCTGCCAGTAGGTGTTCACCTTCTTGATGAGTTCCACTACTTGTTCGTGGTCCCATTTTCTGGTAGCCTTCACTTCTTTTTTGTTTACTTTCTTGACCTTTTCGGTCTTCTTTGCAGGCTGTGCTGCGCTCAGAGGCAAAGCTAAGGCTGCAGCAGCCATCATCATTATTATCTTGTGCACCATTTTTTTAATGAGAAATTAGAAATTAGAAATGAGAAATGAGAAATTACAAATGAGAAATGACCGGCAGCTATACTGCATTTGAACATTTCTAATTTGTCATTTGTAATTTCTCATTATAAAATTACCACTTGTCCTTGGTGACAATCTCGTCCTTCCATTGGTGATCTTTAGGGAACTGCTGATTGCTCCATGCCTTCACCTGAGTCCAAGGCTGAGCTGCATCTGTCCAGAATGGGTGGTCGGCAGGCAAGCCGAGAGGCATGAAGGCGAGGGTTGTCATATAGAGCGAACCGTTGTTGGTGTACCAGTCGGCAACGTTCTTCTGGCTGTTTCCACAGAAGCCGATAGAGAGATAGCCCTTCTCATTGAAGTTGTTCTCCTGGTCGAACATGCGATGGAGCACCTTGGTGAGGGCAGCACGTACCTGTCCGTTGCTCAAATCCTTAGGCAACTTCTGGTACCATGCCATCAGAGCAAGCGGCTGCATCGTAGCCATACGGTAAGGAATACTTCTTCCGAATGCAGGGAAGGTTCCCTCAGGAGAGATGAATCTTTCGAGAATGATGCTGTACTTCTGACAACGCTTCAACTCTCTGTCATAATACTTCTGATAGTCGAGACGGGAATTCACCTTGGCATCTACCATCGCCTGGAGAGTTTCCAGATACATAGGATGGAACACATAGCTGCTGTAATAATCGAATGCAAACGAAGGACCGTCAGCATACCAGCCATCACCTACATACCACTCTTCTACCTTGCGGCAGGCAGAATTGATACGGTATTCATCGAAATCGCCACCCGCCTTCGCCATGAAACTCTCGATGGTTGAAGAGAAGAGCAACCAGTTGGTATAAGGAGGGTCGATGTGGCGGAGCTTGGCAAACTCCTTCAGGTATCGCTTCTTGGTCACATCGTCCAAAGGCTTCCAGAGCGTATCGTAAGCACGGAGGAAACTTTCTGCGATATAGGCTGCATCTACCAGGTTCTGACCGCCGATGCCCCAGCAGAGATAGTCAGGGTTCTTAGGGTCAACGGCATTCTTATAAGAAGCCAACGCCCATTCACGCAACTGCTTGCGCTGCTTGCCCTCGGCAGTAGCATCATCAGGAAGGGTGAGCCAAGGAGCCACGCCAGCCATCAGTCTGCCGAAGCACTCCATATAGAGCACCTTCTTGTTGCGGTTGTCGAAGCTGGGACTGAACTCAGTCTGCATGTTCTTCTGCAACTCGCCCTTAGCCATGTTTTCGAGCACAGGCTGAGCCATCTTGTAGGCAAGCGAGCACCAATATTGGCGGTCGCTCTGCTGAACTGCCTTCTTCTTGGCAGAGATTCCCATAAATGGAACCAGAGCCAGGGCGAGGGTCATCATGATACTTTTAAATATATAATTCATAGATAGTTGTGAGTTTGAAATTGTTTGTTGTTATTAATAATTTTAAGTTGAAAGTTGCCGGTAGTCTCAGCTAAGCAACTGCAAATATATGAAAATTAAGTTAGAAACAAGCAGAGCGACCGTATTTTTTATTGTTTTTTCAACACCGGAGCACCGTTTTCCCAAGAAATAGGTACCCACAAGTGTCTGCTGTCACTCAAGTGTTTAGGATTCCACATGTCTGCCATGAACACATAGTCGGCACCATGGAACATCTTCTTCTGGGCAGCAGTTTCCACCTTATATATATAGGTGCCCTGTGCGCCGAAGGTCTTGTCAGCACCCTCACCTCGGCAAGGATTAGGCAACTGTTCCCAAGGACCATAGATGTTTTTTGCCTTGAACATGCGGGCTGCATTAGGTGCCCAACCGGTACATCCGCTGGTAATCATCCAGTAGATACCATCCTGCTTGAAGATGGTAGGGGCCTCGTTCTGTCCACCTGCTGCCACACGAACATAGCTGCCGTTGTGCTGCATGTAGTCATCCGTCAACTGTGCGATTTGGAGCGTTAAGTTTTCCTCTGAAGAATAGATATGGTAAGCCTTGCCATCATCATCGATGAAGATGGTCATGTCTCTTGACATCTGCCCTCCTGCAAAGTCTCTCATCCAGAACATGCCGCGCTCTATCTGCTTGCGCCATTCTGGAGTCCACCAGTTCTTCAGTTCAGGGAAGAGAAGCTGATGCTTGAGGTCGGTGGTATCTGGCTTGGCGAATCCAACAGGATAGATGCCTGGGTTCACTCTGCCAGAGCGTACAAACTTGAATGGACCGAAGGGAGTGTCGCTAACTGCAATCGCATAGCGTGCGGCTCCATAGCCTCTGCCTTTCAGTTCCAGATGCATCCACATCACGAATTTCTTGGTCTTCTGGTTATAGAGAACCTTCGGGCGCTCGATGATGCAACCGCCCTCAATATCACTGCCCGGTTCTTCGGAAACAGGAAGTACGAGTCCGTGATTGGTCCAGTTTTTGAGGTCTTTGGAGGTAAAACAACTTACGCCTAACGAACTGTAAGGTTTTCCGTCTTCAGAACGGCTTTCTCCATACCAGTAATAGGTTCCTTTGTAGTTGAAGATGTTTCCGCCATGCGCATTGATGTGCTTGCCGGTATTGTCTTTCCATACTCCTCCGTCCATCGGAGCCTGTGCCAGAGTAGGGAGACAAGACATCATCCACAACATGATAAATACGAATAGTTTATTCATTTTGCTGATGTTATTATTAAGTTAGTGAATACGCTAATTGTTTATTCCGATTGCAAAATTAAAGAAAAAGTCCCTTTTCGGGGTCTATTATTCGGTATAAAAGGGATACAAATCGGGAAAATACAGGAAAAACAAATGCAACTCATTACTTCTCCCCTCCACAAATTTGTTATTTACTATAGATGACTTTTCCTATCACCATTCTGCGCGAAACAACTTTTTACCCCGTTTTGCGCAAAATAACGACACATTATTTTGTGCTAAACGATATTTTTAGTATCTTTGCGCCGAGATAATCTTGTTTTCGTGTAAATTTCACCAAGCAATGACCTTGTTTTCGTGTAAATTTCACCAAACAATAATCTCGTTTTCGTGTAAGGAATGTATTTATCAAACCTATTTTAGAGAAGTTTATAATGAAAAGGAAAATATACGATAAGCTTGTCGAGTGGAAGCAGCAAAGGAAAGGTGAAACCGCATTGATGGTGGAAGGAGCCAGACGTGTAGGAAAAAGCTATATGGTGGAAGAATTTGCCAAGAAGGAATATCGCAGCTATATTCTTATCGACTTCAACAGAGTCGGGGAAGATGTCAAACACCTGTTCGACATTTATCTCGACAATCTAGACATGCTCTTTATGCACCTGAGCATTTACAGTGGCAAAAAGCTATATCCTAGAGATTCACTCATCATCTTTGATGAAGTACAATTCTGTCCACGTGCACGTACTGCCATCAAATATTTGGTTGCAGACGGCAGATATGATTATATAGAGACAGGTTCATTAATCTCTATTCGAAGGAATACAGAAAACATTCTGATTCCTTCCGAAGAAGAGACCATCTATATGTATCCTATGGACTTCGAGGAATTCTTATGGGCAAATGGTGACGACATGATGATGGATTTCATCAGAAACCAATTTGCCAACAAACAGCCTTTAGGACAAGCCTTGCATCGAAAGGCCATGGATTTCTTTAGGCTATACTTGATTGTTGGTGGTATGCCACAAGCTGTCCAGAAATATATAGACACGCATAGTTTTGAAGATACAGACAGAGTAAAAAGGCAAATACTCACCTTATACCGCAACAGTATTTACGACTATTCAGGCAACTATGCAGAGAAGGTAGCAAGCATCTTTGACCAGATTCCTTCACAGCTCCAAAAGCATGAGAAAAAGTTCAAGTTGGCAGATTTAAGCAAGGATGCCAGAATGCGTGATTACGACAGTGCTTTTCTATGGCTAAAAGATGCCATGATTATCAATACGTGTTACAACACGACAGAACCGAGCATCGGACTTAATCTAAAAAGAGAAGACTCTAGTCTGAAATGCTATATGGCAGACACAGGACTGCTTATCAGTCACGCTTTTGACGAACGAGGCATCATATCAGAAGAGTTATATCAAAAGATACTGAAGGACAAACTCGAAATGAACTCAGGTATGCTCATCGAAAATATTGTTGCTCAGATGCTCAAAGCCTCAGGTCATCATCTGTTTTTCTACTCTAACAACGACAGAGAAAACAAAGATTCAAGGATGGAGATAGATTTTCTCATTGCCAAAAGCAAGACCACATCTAGGCACAACATATCTCCTATAGAGGTAAAATCCACAGTAAGGTACACCACGACCTCGCTGACTAAATGTATAAAAAAATACGATAAGTATTTAGCGACTCCATACGTTATTCATGCAGCTGATCTGAAAATAGAAAACGGTATCGAGTATTTACCTTTATATATGGTTCCATTACTATAACGCACCGAGTCTTCACTATGGAAGACTTGTTCAAATACCAATTAATTGATATTATTAGTCGTGGAAATCTATCTTTTTTCGCACATTTCTACGACTAATAAACTATTCATTTGTATCTTTGCTACACAATAACCAATTAATACATAGAAAGATATGATAGCAGGACAAAGAAAATCTCCGTTCAGCATACGTTGAACGAAGATTTTCCCTAATGTTAAAAACATGTTGATAGTGCAGGAATTTAATGCTTTTTGGGCTTCATGTTAAAATGATATGCCACATGCAATATTGCATAGCGTGGCAAGGCATTGACAAATGTCTCGGTTCTACCCTGGGCATTTACCACACGAGTGATGTTGTTCAAGTTGCCCAGGATGTCAAAGCCATCAAGCATCCACGTCAGCTTTCCCTTGAGCATGGTATAGGAAAGGCGAGCATTCCAGAGTAAATCATCGGTATTCATTGAACTTCCTTCGTAACCACGACGGGAATACATGGTCAGGTCGGTACCCACCTGAATATGCCAGGGCAAGTTGAAAGAGGCTGTAGCTCCATAGTTGAAATCTACTGCATTGATGTGATCGAAGTCTATAGCCTTGCCGTCTATATTTCTCCAGGCTGCAGATACCTTTACGCCCATGGTAGAAGAGCCACCTACCTTATAGTCCAGCTTCAAGGTTTCATCCAACAGCGTCGTCTGTACTGAGCTGCGGGATGCCTGGTAATCCGTGCCTTCAGAGTTACCTATCAGATCTACGCTGTTCACGTATTCCACACGTGTCCAGGTTCCAAATGACAGTCGCTTCATCTTGTCAAGCGGCTGCTCGAAACTATAGGAAGCAGATGCATTCCAGTTACCATTTACATTGTCTGCGCGATATTTCCTGACACCCGTATGGACATCATAGCTATATCCCATAGCCAGGGCATTTGCACGATAGGTGTAGCCCAGACGAAGGCTCTGGCTTCGCTGCCTGGCAATATTCATTGAGCTGAAGAGAAGATTCACGTCATAAGACATCTCATTTTTCAGGCTGCTGTTTCCCAGCTTCACGTTCATCGGGTCTGTCGCATCCTGAATATTCACCATGTTCAGGAGATCAGGGAGCTTCGGGGTTGCCTTGAAGAGCAGCTGGAATCCCTTCGTGTGATTCTTTACCCAGTAGCTCAGTCGGGTAAAGGGAAAGGTAAGAAGCACCGTGTTTCTTACGATTGTCGTATCTACCTCACCTCTCTCATAAGCAAGCTTCTGGCGGGTAGGTACAATTCCCAGTTTGGCCTGTGCACTCCAGTTGCCATGCTCTGTATCCTTGTCCCATGTGATAGACGGAATCAGGCTATGCGCATCCTCTGTATATTGGCTTACATAACTGTTGCTTCTATCCTTCGTGCGTTCATACTCCGCCACCGAAGGCAGCCATCCTATGGAAGAAGAACTTTCCTCTTCCGCCCTATCCAGCTGGTCCAGCAGATAAAGCGAAGAATGGCGTTTCTTGTCACGATGACCAAAACTGTAATACATGGACAATTCTACCGCATGACTCAAACGGAAGTTATAGGCTGCCCCCAGCTGATAGAAAAAATTCCGGTCTGGATGGTTTCTGAAGTACTGATTGCCGGAATTCTGCACCTTCTGATCATCACCATAGTGTACGGCATACTTGTTGAACAAGTCCTCCTTGCGCTTATCGTAGGAGACCTGTCCTGTCAGGTTGATGTAGTCACCAGAGCCCTTGAGCTTGATAGTGCTTACCGCATTGAAACTTCCTGCCATCTGATAGCCTTTGCCCAATCCCTCCTTCTTATATCTGTTAATCAGGGATTGGCGGATAAGATTCTCCGAACCGACGGCATAAATATTATCGAGCATTTCACGGCTGATATCATATTGCATAGAGGAGAATGTGCCAGAAATATAATTACTGTACCTGTCGAACTTATCATATTGGAATACCGGCTTCAGGAGCAGGTTTACCTTGTTGTTAAATACGAGGTATAGCTGGTTGATGGCTGTCAGGTGGAAATTCTTCGCGGTTTCTTTCTGGCGCTCATAATCGAATGTATTTCCCTTCTGCAGGAAGTTCACACGGTCGGTATTGGTAATGACATCCTGATTGGAATGGCTCACCTGCACATTTCCATTGAGGTCAAACTTCTGGTTTCTGTCACTCACCGCATAGTCTAATCCGCCCAGCTTCTCCCTATTGTCGCCCTTCGGCATGTCAACGGGGTTCCAGTCAGAGTCGCGGCCAGGCTTTCTGTTGTCATTAAGATTGTTCACATTTCCATAGAAGGTAATGCGGGAATGGTCCGTATAGCGCATGGCAAAGAGACGACCCAGATAACGGTCTTTCGTACCTGCTCCGCCCTCGAGGTTAGCCAGCAAGCCGATGGAATATTCTTTCTTGAGATTGACATCCATCACATACGTCTTGTCGTCCTCACGCTTCTGGCCAAGGAATTCGCTGTTCTTGCCATACTTATCGTATATCTTTACCTGCTTGACGGTATAAGAGGGAAGATTCTCCAGCATGACCTCCTGGTTGCCTCTGAAGAAATCCTTGCCGTTGAGCAGCAGATTCTCAACAAACTGGCCGTTGTGATAGATGCGTCCATCTTTCTTGATTTCCACACCCGGCATCTGCCGGACCAAGGCATCAAGCATACTGCCCTCTGCCAATACAAAGGCATCGGCATTATAGACAACTGTATCTCCCTTATGATAAAACTTCACCTTACTTCCTACGACATTTACCTCCTGCAACATCTTCGAATCAGGGCGCAACACCACCGGGGGAAGTTCCCTCAGATACTCCCTCTTCCTCAGGTCACCTATGGAAATGTTGACATACGAAGTCTTATAGCCCAGATAGCTGGCTCGAATGATATAGTTAGCCTTTACTCTTGGCACGTCAAACTGAAAGATGGAGGAATAACCTTCCTGATCATCCCGGGTCCAATGGTTGTTCGCCACCAAGGTTTCAATAACCGTGCTGTCTGAGGATAAGAGTTGTACGGTGACTCCCGGCACGTCATTGCGGGTTTTGGAATCTACCACGCGACTTTTGACAGTCACCTTTTCCTGACCGAAACATGCCATAGGCAATAACATGGCAAGAAATAAAGTAAACAGTTTAGTCATAATCTCTATTGGTTTAAAGGGCTGAAATCAGTCAAAATGTCGATTTCAGCCCTTTTATTAAAAACGAAGTTCTTACTTAAGTCTTATTCATTTTCCGGATCATACACCACCTTATTAGCATTGAATACTGCAAGCTCTGCAAGATTGAAGTACTTTTTGTCGCCGAAGGTCTTGGTAACAACCAGACGGAGATGAGTGAACGGTTTGCCGGCATCGATACCTTCAGAGGTATATTCAGCCTGGCTGGCAGAAGGAAGACCAGAGAGGATTTCCTTGATGCTCTCCCACTTCTCTCCATCATTGCTGATCTGGATATCGAGATTTTCAGGACCTACCTGAGAACCGTTACGGTTACGATACCAGAACATGAATACCTGATGAGCCTCCTTGAAGTCAATCTGGATATACTGAGGAAGAGGCTTCTGAGGAGATGACCAGCGGGTATGGAAGAAACTGTTATAGTTGCCATCCACCAGGTTCTTGATAGGACCCTCGGAAGGTTCCTGATTATCGGTGCTCAACATGTCTGCTGTGACATTTATCTTATCACCCTTTGTATAGGTAACGGTAGCAGGGAGCAGCCCCGACTGAGCCTTTACCTGCATAGGAGCACCCGCCTCGTTCTTGCCGTTGAATGCCTGGAAGGTGAAGGTATAATCACCATACTTCTTCAAAGTATTCTCGATGAGGAGCGTACGGGTATGGATAGAAACCACATTGGTTACAGTCTCCTGATTAGCTGGATTCACATACGAAACCTTCATATACGAGAAGGTGGAATCGGCAGGAACAGTCCAGTTCAGGCGGATGGCACCAGGAAGAGCCTCGGATGTAACAGCAGAAGCATCAATAGTCTTTGGAGCTCCTGTATAACCCTGATATTCGAAATCGGTGATATTGCTATCACAGGAAGCCAAGGCTGCCATTCCAACTAATGCACTAAATATATATTTAATTGCTTTCATTGTTTTGTCTATTTGTTTGTTCTACTTGGGATTGCCCTGCTCCTTATATTTAAACGTCCCTATATATAAAAGGTGACATATATATATAATAAGGTGAAGAGCAATCCATGTATTTACTTTGATTGATTACCAGCCAGGATTCTGCTTAAAGTCTGGGTTGGTATGCTTCAGAAGTTCACTCTTGGAGATTGGGAAGAAATACATCTTGTCGTCCCAACCGCGATTCACCATATTGCGCTTGTAAGTGAATGTTCCATCCTCATTCTTGGTAATCTTCATCTCTGTGATGGTAGCCAGCTTGCTGCCTTCCTTCCAGCGACGAACATCGTAGAAACGATGACCCTCGAAAGCCAGCTCTACCATACGCTCGTTCTCATACTTCTTCCAGAACTCGTCGTTACTCAAGCCTTCTGCCAAAGCAGGCATCTTGACATCCTGACGGTTGCGGATTACGTTTACTGCCTGACGTGCAGACTTAGGCAACTCTACCGTTGTAGCATCAGCACTGCCAAGATACTTGAAGGTAGCCTCAGCATAGTTGAGATAGAACTCACCCAGGCGGAACACAATCCAGGCATGAGGAGAATTGGTGCTGTTGACAGAAGAGATGTTGACAGATCCATCGCAATACTTCTTCAGATAGTAACCTGTAGGAGTAGCACCCACAATAGGCTCACCATTCTTGCCACCATAGTAAGTCTCCAGGGCATCACCATTGTATGAAGGCCACTTTTTCTCACCGTTCACGGCGATAGTCATGGCAAAACGTGGGTCACGACCAGCGTATGGATTCTGGGCATCATAGCCACTGCCCTCCTCGTTCCAGAGCTTACCAGTCTTCTGCATCTCGTAAGCATCTACGAGAGTCTGGGTTGGGCAGTTGCCACCATTACCATTCTCCAAGCCACGTGGATAGTTATAGTACTCGAAAGCATTCATAGCACCCATACGGATAGCGAAGATGAGCTCCTTTGCTTGCCAGTTGTTGGCCCCCCACAGGTCTGAATACTTACCTAGCTGCACACCATTTGCCAAACAAGCATCGATAACAGCCTTGCTGGCTAGAGCTGCCTGATGGTAAAGTTCTTTGTCGTTATTGGTATTGAAGAGAGGACTTGCCTCATAAAGCAAGGTACGAGCCTTCAAAGCCAAGACAGCAAGTTTGCCTACGCGTCCCGTCTCGTTAGCAGCAGCATCATCACCCAACTTTGAGTAATCCACTGGCAACTTATCTGCAATTGCATCACATTCCTTTACTACGAAGTCCAACACCTCTTTGGCAGGAGTACGAGGAAGTGCATTAGCCTCATCCTCAGTCAGCACCTCTGTAGTGAAAGGTACATCGCCGAACTTTTCCACTGCCGTGAAGTAGAAGTAAGCACGAAGGAAGCGAGCCTCATACTGGTAGCGATTGAAGCGTAACATCTGGGCATCATAATCCTTATTGAACTTATAGTCAGAGAAATCACATTCATCCATGTGAGCCAAGAAATAGTTGACCTGACGGATAGCAAAGTAATTGTTGCTCCAGTCATCCATGGCATTCAATGCACTCCAAGAGCCATTGGTGAAATTCTGTACGCTACCATTTTTCCAAGAGTATTCAGCCTCATCACAAGCTGATGCAAGCATACCCTTACTGTATGGCGCAAAGCCATCCTTTAAGAAGCCATAGATGTTGGTTATGAAGCCGGCTGTATTATCGAAATTGGTAAATACATATTTGCTATCATAATCGGTATATTCATGATAATCCATTTCATCACCGCAAGATGCGAGCAATGCCAAGCAAACCATGCTACCCAATATATTCTTTATTTTCATTGTCGTATTCTTTTAAAGTTGATGATTAGAAACCAAGCACAAGTCCGAGAGATACCGAACGGTTCACTGGATAGTTGGCGCCGTAGCACTCAGGATCCAACTCCTTGATATGGTCGAAGCAGAGCAAGTCTACACCGCGAACATACAACTTGGCATTGTTGATATACTTAGTTGCTGCCAACAGAGTCTTAGGGAAGTTATAGTAAACCTCGATGTTTCTCAACTTGAGGAATGAACGGTCTGCCAACCAGATAGAATTGTAACGATAGTTGTTCTCATTGGTCTCTGCGGTCAAGCGAGGGAACTTAGCGGTCTCTGCTGTGGCAGGAGTCCAACGGTTATCGAAGTAGTACTGACCGATGTTGGTGTTGTTGACCAATGGCTTGTACATAGACTGGGTATCCAAGTAAGCAGAATAGTTGGCTGCGCCCTGGAAGGTGGCCGTAAAGCCAAGTCCCTTATATTCTAATCCGAGGTTGAAAGAGTAGTAAATCTCTGGACAAGTAGTATTATAGCCCATCTTTACCACATCGTCCTCATTGATGATTCCATCACCGTTCTGGTCTTTATACTTGATGTCGCCAGGCTTTACCTCAGAGAACTGCTGTGCAGGACTGTTGTCGATGTCAGCTTGATCCTTGAAGAAACCTACTGCCTGCAAACCGAAAATCTGACCTACAGGGTTTCCTGTACGATTCAAATAGTCGTAAGAGCGAGGCTCCTCATACTCTTCCTTAATCTTGTTCTTTGACAAGGTATAGTTCACACCTGCAGTCAACTTCAAGTCCTTGGCAATCTCCTTGGCGTAGTTGGCACCAACCTCAACGCCCCAGCTATCTACAATACCACCATTGATATAGCGATTTCTTGTACCGATAACAGAAGAAACTTTACCACCAGCTTCAACCCATTGGCGATCACGACGCTGATAGTAGCCATCCACTGTCAAGTTCAAACCATCCAAGACTGTTGCATCCAAACCGATGTTGTACTTGCTGGCACGCTCTGCCATCACATTAGTAGAAGGCAAGCGACCTTCTTCCCAACCATTTGCAAAAGTGTTGTTGTTGTCTTTACCTATAATATAAATATTGCCACCAGTAAATTTCTGGTTCCAATAGCCTTCCGCTGGGATATAATCGAGGTTGATGATACCCCATGATGCACGCAGCTTCAAGAAGTCGATGAACTTGACGTTCTGCATAAAGTTCTCTTTGCTGAGTACCCAAGCAGCGGATACTGTTGGTGAGAAATTGGTACGATGACCAGGAGCCAGCTTATTGGATGTTGCCAATGACAGAGATACATCTGCCAGGTATCTCTCCTTGTAACCATAATGGTTGTAGAGAGTGGCTGTGGTACGATACTGGGTATTGTTCTGCCCATTCCAGTTGCGATACTCATAATTCCACATCAATACAGAGCTGATGCTATGGTTACCGAAGGTATGGTCATAGTTGGCACCAACGCCGAAGTTGAAGTTCTTATTCTGCCAGTCGAGTTTACTGTCACCAGACATCTCACCATCCTTGCCTCCTACATAGTTTCCCATACCATATTTGTATTCCTTAGTATGATTCTCCCAGTAAGCAGCAATGTTATCATAGGCGATACGAGTCCATACACTCAAGCCATCTGTAACGGCAGAAAGATCCTGGCTCAGCGTCATATCGGCAAAGAGAGAACGGGTATGAGCCTTGCTGTAAGCACGACCTTCTGTCAATGCCACAGGATTGTAATATCCAGTCCATGTTGCATTACCACCCCAGAGACCATTTTCGGTCTTGATAGGGAAAGCAGCAGCAGGAACAGTATAAATCTTACCCCAAAGATTATCACTGCTCAAACCTGGGCGAGATGCCTCCATCAAGACTCCGTTCAAGTTGGTCTGCAACTTGGTAGTTGAAGTTAAGTCTATGTCTAGGTTGGTACGGATGCTACCTTTGGAATACTTATTCTGGGTAGAATAACCAGAATTCTCCTTTGGATGAGCAATGAAACCGAGATTGCTGATGAGATTCACATTGGTATAATAGCGAAGACGCTCGCCACCACCACGGAAAGTCAAGTTATAAATGTCACTGGAACCATTATTCTTGAAGGTCTCGCCTATCCAATCTACATTAGGATAGAGGTATGGATTGCTTCCATCCTTAAAATAACCTAACTCCTCGTCGGTATAACGAGGTGACTTACCATCGCTCACGTATGCCTCGTTCAAACCGAGAGCATAGTCGTAGGCATTCACGAACTTAGGACGACGAGCCTCCCAATTGAATGCATGGTCGTAAGTAAACTTGATTTCATTGGTCTTATACTTACCACGCTTTGTTACGATGTTTACCACACCATTAGCTCCCTTGTAACCATAGAGAGCTGTGGCAGCAGCATCCTTCAATACGTACACGTTCTCCACTTCCTCTGGCGAAAGATAAGTGATGTTGCGCTCGATACCATCTATCAAGATGAGCGGAGAAGAGCCGTTCAAGCCTTGCAAACCACGCACATAGAAGGAAGGCTCGTAAGAAGCGTAGTCGCCAGCACCCTGAAGGGCTGTCAAGCCGAGCACACTACCACTGAGCAATGAGTTGCCAATATTCTTGGAAGAACGCTTATTGAACTCATCATTGGAAGCACTTGCAACAGATACTGTAGATTCCTCTACATTCTGCTTGATGCCAAAGCCAATCTCCACAGGACGAGAAGCATAGTCCATCACCACCTTTATCTCCTTGCTGCCATTGAGGGCTACAGTCTTCTTCGACTGGTCAGGAGCATCAATAATCAACTTATCGTTGGCATTGGCACCTATCTCGAAGGCACCATCCTTATCGGTATAAGCCTTGATGAGCTTATTATTTTGGATTTCCACCAAGGCACCAGATACTGGATTACCCAACTTGTCGACTACCACACCTGTGACATTGCCATTCTGAGCAAACGCAGAGATGCTCGCCAAAAGTGCCGAGGCAAATAATATATGTCGTTTCATATCTTATATTCTTTAATATTATGATAAGATTCGTTATTTAATACCTTTCTTCAGAAATTACCATCCAGGGTTCTGAGTCAAGCCATAGTTCTTGTTGATTTCAGTTGGAGGGAATGCAGAGAGGAACCACTTGTTGTCCCAGTTGCTCCACCAAGAACGACGAACATTCTGGATTTCAAACTTCTCATATCTATAATGAGTAGGATAGTTTGGTTCATAGCCATCCTCCTTTTCCTTCTTACCCTGCCACTGGAAGTTGTAGTCTTTGCCATCCTTCTGGCGATACATACGAAGTCCATGCAACTGCTTCTGGAAGATGTCTGAGCGACGATAACGAATCAAGTCGAAGAAGCGGGTCTCCTCGAAGCCAAGCTCTACAGCACGCTCCTTCATGATGGCATCAAGCACGGTCTGCTTGTCGCCCCAGTTCTTTGATGGGTCAGACTCCTTCAAGCCTTTCAAACCAACACGGGCACGAATCAAGTTCACATTCTCAATAGCCTTGTCGAGCTGATTGTTCTGCGCCAAAGCCTCTGCATAGATGAGATAAACCTCTGCCAAACGAACGTATGGCCAAACATGAACTCGATTGGTCTCGCCATTGAAATAGAACTTGTTGTTGGCTAAGCCTGTCGCAAACTGACCAGACTCTGATGCACCTGCACCCTTACCGCCATCAGTTCCTTCTACCCAATTCTCATAACGGCGACCACTATAGTTACCATTATCATTCATAGTTTTCTGTACACCATTCACAATCATGGTCTCATAGAGACGAGGGTCACGAGTCAAGTCAAAATTCTTGTCAGGATTAACGAACATGGTATCTGGGTCTTCCTGCAATACCTTGTCTAGATTGAATGGACGGCCATCCTTCCAGTCAAACATTTCCATAAATTCCTCTGTTGGAGTATAACCGCCATTGGCATTCCATTCACTTACAAATAAGTAGTTATGGCCACCAAAGGCATTGTCTGTCCACCAGTTACCATTGTAACGAACACGAGTGCCCATCAACATCTCGGTAGTACCACGCTTAGAGTAAGCTGCACGGAAAGCTGCACGATACTGTCCAGACGTTGGATGACTACCTTCTGCCTGTACCAACTTATAATATCCCTCAGCCCCTAGGTCCTGGAAGAACTTTTCACAAGCGGTCAGACATCTCTGCCAACGCTCAGCCTTATAATCACCATACCAAGCCTGATGATTGGCATTGGCGGCATCAGCCTCCGAGCCTGCACAAGGAGTCTCACTATTAAATAGAGGTGAAGCGGCAAATAAGAGAATCTTGCACTTCAAAGCCTCAGCGGCAGCCTTGGTAAAGCGACCATCCCAAGCCTCTTCTACAGTCCAAGGCAAGTTTGGCGCAGCCTCATCAAGCAAGCCAACCATAAAGTCTACTGTTTCCTCTACCGTACCACGAGGCTCCTCATAAGTAGCATCGGTGCCAGAATAAGAATTCTTCACGATAGGCAAACCACCATAATGGCGGAACATGTCGAAATAACGAGAAGCGATAATACACTTAGCCTCTGCTTTCAAACGATTCTTCTCACTTTCCTCCATATCTGGAGTCTTATCCACATTCTCTAAGAAAATGTATGCTGAACGTACGCCTTCCCATACGCGCTCGTTGGTATAGCCAAACTTACCCCGGTCACCTGGAACATATGCACCAGGATAGTAGAGACGGTTTACATCATCCCAAGAGTTGTGGCTGTGCCAGCAGTCAGACAAAGTCTCGAAAACACCAGTGTTCATCTTTACGGCTACACCGCCATCCCAATAGTAAGGGATACCATAATACATGTAGGCATAAGTTCTCCAAAGGAACTCACGAGTATATTCAGCATTGTTGAAAATGGTGTCCTTGGTAACATCACCGCCTGGGGCTTTCTCCAAGAAAGAATCACCAAACTTCCAATCGTCCACACAACTGGTAGTCATGGAAGCCAGTACAAATGCGAAGAATGCACTTATAATTATCTTATTAAATTTCATAATGGTCGTAATTTATATTAGAATCCAACTTTCAAACTCAAAGAGAATGATCTTGTCAATGGATAGGATGGACGAGAACTTGTACGAGACTCTGGGTCACCCCATTGGAAGTCTGTGATGGTAAAGAGGTTGTAGCCACTCAAAGCCAATGTCAAGTCGTTCATCTTAATCTTCTTCATGAATGGGAAGTCGAAGTGATAAGCAATCTGTGCATTCTTCAAACGCAAGTATGAAGCATTCACCTCATAGAGGGTTGAACCTGCATAGTTGTTCTTAGCTCCACTCATGGTAGCACGAGGGTACTTGGCGTTAGGGTCAGGATTATCAGGAGTCCATGTATGGTCGTACTGATACTTCAGCAAGCCCTTCTGTCCTGTATCACCCAATGGTTGGCGGAAGGTTTCATCGAGCATACGACTCACATTCCAAGCACCAGTCCACTGAGTACTTACCTCCAAGTTCTTCCAACGGAAACCGATATTGAAACCGATGACATATTCTGGGTCGTCTGTATGGCCCAGCTCGTATGAGGCATCGTTGGAGTCGATGACACCATCGCCATTCAAGTCTACATACACCGCATCACCATTCTGTATCTGGCTAGAACCATACTGAGGTAGTTTGGTGCCATATTGTGCCATATACTCTTCTTCTGCTGTGTCGCTATAAAGTCCCCAATACTTAAAGATGCTACGACTGCCGATACGGTGTCCCTTCTTGTACATCCAAGAGTAGTTCTGTGGAGCCTCATAGAGTTCCTTGATTTCATTCTGGTTGTAAGACAAGTTGCCCTCTACCCAATAGCTGAAGTCCTTACCTATCTTATCATTCCACTTGAGGGAAACTTCATAACCCCAACTGTTCACCTCTCCGAGGTTGGCTGCAGGCAATGTGAAACCGAGAAAACCAGGAGCCACGGCACTAGACACGAGAATATCCTTACGATGCTCGTAGTAGTAATCGAAGGTTGCCTTCAAGCGATTGTTCAAGATATTCAAGTCTACACCATAGTCTTGCTTGAAAGACTTTTCCCATGTCACATCAGGATTGTGCTTAGCCGACTCGTATGCACCAGAAGCAAAATTACCACTGTTTACACCGAAGTTGTAACCTTTGCCAAATCCGTATGGGTCGTCGGTATACATGAAACGAGAACCACCAATCTTGTCGTTACCGACAAGACCCCAAGATGCACGAAGCTTGAAATAGTCCACCACTTTGCGCAAAGGCTTGAAGAAAGGCTCCTCGCTGACAATCCATCCTACAGAACCAGCAGGGAAGAAACCATATCGATTGTTCTTGGCAAAGTTCTCGGAGCCATTGTAGCCCACATTGAACTCAGCCATATAGCGGTTGTTCCAGTCGTAGGTGACACGACCTACCAAACCAACATATCCTGAAGGGATAGAAGAATAGGTAGATGGATAATATGTCTTACTCTGGTTGTAAAGAGCAAGTGCACCTACATGATGCAAACCGAAGTTGCGGTTATAGTTCAAACTCGTCTCAAAGTACCAGTTACGCCCCTTGCCAAAGCCCTCACTATATCCAAGCTGGGTATCATTGCCATGCTTACGATATTCCAAAGAACCATCTGGCTGGGAAACAGGTGTATAATAAGCAGCCTTAGCACCACGTTGCTTGGTAACAGAATAGTCGCTGTTGTAAGAGCCTTTCAACTTGAAAGACAAACCCTTGGTAATCATATCGAGTTTCTGGTTCAACACGACATCGGCATTCAAGGTATTGGTGTTTTTTGACATGTAACCCAAACCATAATAAGCACCGAGACCACTGGCACCAATAAATGGCATATTGTCACTATCATAGTCAGTAGAAGCCATCACATACTTACCATTCACGATACCAGGACTAGAGAAAGGAGTTGCCCAATAAAGATGACGGAACAACTGGTTGTTGTCCTCACCAGAGTATGGGGTATTCTTCGTATCAACACGCCCCCCCAGGTTTACACTGATGGTGGTAGTCTTGGTTACATCGAAGTCTAAGTTGGCACGATAGTTGAAGCGCTTGTACTTGAAGTTGAAGTCGTAAGGCAAAGCCTGCTGCTTGAAGAGACCATCCTGTGTGAATGCACCTACAGATACGAAGTAGCGCATACGCTCTGTACCACCAGAGATATTCACATTGTGCTGTGTTTGGATGGCATGATCCTTGAAACAGTAGTCTATCCAGTCGGTATCTGGATATTTGATAGGATCAGAGTGATCCTTAAGTTTCTGAAGAACAGTAGGAGAGAAGAATGCGCTCTCATCGGTTACGCCATCATTCTTCTTCATCTGGTTATAATAAGTAGCATACTCATAGGCGTTAGCCAACTTAATCATATTAGTAGGCATTACCACGCTCATAGAGGTTGTGGCAGAGATGTGAGCCTTACCCTCTTTGCCACGCTTGGTAGTTACGAGGATTACACCATTGGCACCACGCACACCGAACACGGCTGTAGCAGAAGCATCCTTCAATACGGTGATGCTCTCGATTTCGCTAGGATCGATGTCGTTGAAGTCACGCTCTACACCATCCACCTGAATCAATGGAGCTGAATTGTTGGTTGTTGCCTGACCACGCACCAAGATGGTAGCAGCATCAGCTCCCGGCTCACCGGAATACTGTACAGAAGAAAGACCTGGAACTACACCAGAAAGCATATTGTTGATGGAACCGGTAGGAACCTTGGTCAGCTCGCTACCATTGATATTAGAGATTGCACCCGTTACAGTTACCTTCTTCTGTACACCGTAAGCCACAACCTGTACATCTTTCAACACCTGGGAATCGTCCTCAAGAGTGACAGCAAGGGCACCACGCCCCCCCACCTTTACAGTCTTTGGCTTGCAGCCTACGTAAGTAATCTGCAGGGATTGTCCACTTTTGGCATTAATCTTAAAGTTACCATCCATATCGGTAACTGTCGCAATCTTAGTGCCAACTACACGTACGGTAGCACCTATGATAGGTTCTCCCGATGCGTCTTTTACTACACCTTCCACTTCATTGCCCTGCTGAACAGCCTGGATGCTGTTCTCAACAGCCAGCAACTCCTGTGGCAACAATGTCAGCCCAGCCGACATCGCCATCATGAAAAAGAGGTTTCTTGACGAAGTTTTTAGATCGACTTTTTTCATTAGTTGCAAAAATTCGTTAGTTATATACGTTTTGTTTATTCTGGGCACAAAATTCGGTATTTTTTGTTAATATAAGGAGAAAATTTCGATATTCATAGGGAACATATCGTTAAAAACTACTTATATTTGCCCTTTTTACTAAAAACTTTATAACTTTGCAGCAAAAATTAAGAATATAGAAACAACAGATAAAAGACATGAAAACAACTGTCATTCACATCCTTATCGGTCTGATATGCTTTGTCTCCCAGGTCAAAGCACAGAATTTTCCATTCCGTTATCTTCCTCCTATTACCATTGCGCCTACCGAAGAGGCAAGCTGCATGTTCTTCGATAAGGAAGGTATGATGTGGGTGGGAACCAATGCCGGAGTGAAATCATACGATGGCTATCATGTGAAAACCTACAAGACGAATGCATACCAGCCAGGCATACTGCCCAACAATACCATCCGTTCCATAGCCGAAGATCATCAGGATAATCTCTGGTTGGGTACACGCAATGGTCTAGTAAGAATGAACAAACGCACCGGAAAGTTCAAGACTTTCTTCCTGCCAGATGAATCTCAGCGCATCATCTATACCCTCTTCGTATCAAAAGATGGAACTTTATGGATAGGAACTGATGGCGGACTTTCTTACTTCAATTCCAAGACAGAGACGTTCTATACCTATCATAATAAGAATACATGGCTCATAGACGCAGATGGCAGCAAAAACAGAATAACCAACTATAGCGTGAAAGCCATCATAGAAGACAGAAACGGCGACCTGCTCATCGGCACCTGGTCGGCAGGACTCATGCGCTTCCGCCGAGGAGGCAACACCTTCTATCGCTATCCACAACTCAACGCCACCAATTCCGCCTACTCCCTCTTCCTCGACGAGCACAACCATCTGTGGGTGGGAACCTGGGGATATGGTGTTGTGCGTCTGGACAATCCGCAGAATGTGCAACAGCCGGAAATGCATCAATATCCGTATAGCACCAACCATTTTGATACCTTCTATAAGATAGTACACGACCCTGTAACGAAAACGCTCTGGGCATGTACCCGAGAAGGTGCGTGCTATCTCGAAAAAGATATGCCTAATGCAGAATGGAAAGGATATACCTCCATCGGCAACAACCCCCTCAATTTCAACAACGATATCGCTACCGATGGCAAGGGAAACATCTGGCTCTGTACGCAGAACAACGGCATTCTGCAGGTCAACACCCAGCCTTCGCTGTTTAAGCTCTGGAATCTCGATACCAGTCATACTCATCTCACCATCAACTATGTATATTCCATACTCACTACCGATGGCGAGAATTTCTGGCTGGGATTGAATCCATACGGCATCGCCCTGCACAACCGAAAGACTGGCAAAACACTCTACAACCAGGAGATTCCGGGATTTTCTGACATCCCATCCAGAGCCTTTACCACAAGTATCTCGGATATTGTCCAGAGAAGCAATGGAGAAATCTGGATAGCCAACAACAATTATGGTGTCATCGTCAAGCCTTTGGGTAAGCCAGCCTATCAGATTACGCACGAAAAGCATCCGTCCATCATACAGGATAATTTCGTCAACACCTTGTTCGAATCGAGAGATAAAACTCTGTGGATAGGACAGCGCAATGGTCTGAGCATCGTTACCCCTGATAATCAGAGCCATCTGATAACGATGAAGGAAGGTAAGAAAGACTTGACTTCATGCGACATCCGCCATATCTCGCAAGATAAGAAGGGAAATATCTGGCTTGCTACCGATAATGAAGGCATCATCCGTATATCGGGCAATGCCAGGAACCCAAAGTCGTTGAAATATAAGCAGTATAACCCAGACCATCACAATTTCGCCATCGATGATGCCACTGCCTGCCTCGAAGACTCGAGAGGAAGACTCTGGGCTATCTCAAACAGTGGCGGACTCTTCCTATATAATAAGGTGGAAGACCTTTTTGAACCAAAGAACCATGAATATCATCTGCCGGGCGACCGTGTGCTCACCATCAAGGAAGATGAGAGGGGCAATCTCTGGCTCGCCACCGACTATGCCCTTGTGAATATCATCTGGGGCAAGGACTGCGAGAAACCGCAGGACATCACCTACTTTACCAGCGAGGACGGCATAGGAAATGTTCTCTTCTCGCCAAATACGGCATGCAGATATGGCAAGGAGCTCTTCTTCGGAAGCCGGACCAGCTTCTTCTCGTTCATGCCGTCCATGAAGGTTAAACTAAAAGAAAATAGAAGTCCGAAACTGGTGATAACAGACATCTTCGTCGATGACCAGCCTTTCGCCCAACTCGACTCTATCGAAAAGGAAAAGGTTTCGGAAGAGATGCCAGGCTATACCCGCAAAATCACGATACCGGCAAGGGTGAAGAAATTCAGCGTGGAGTTCTCACTCCTCAGCTACGGCAATACTGAGAAAAACGTATATGCCTACCAGCTGGAAGGTTATGATGATGACTGGGAGTATTGTATCAAAGGTACGCATAAGGCTGTTTTCCAGAACCTTTCTTCCGGAACTTATCACCTGCGGGTAAAGGCTACGGATGGCTATGGTAAGTGGCAGGAGCTGCCCTGCACCATCACCATCCAGGTGCTGCCGCCATGGTATACATCCGGAATAGCCTTCATGCTCTATATCCTGATGCTGATAGGCGGTATCTTTGCTGTAGCCCGCTGGTATAAGGAGAGGGTGAAGACCCGAAACAGCCTGCAGATGGGCGTTATCCTTACCAATATCACCCACGAGCTGCTCACCCCGCTCACCGTCATCTCTGCCACCATCTACAAGCTCAAGGAAAGAGTACCACAGTATGAGGAAGATTATCTGGTGATGGACAACAACATCAACCGTACCACCCGATTGCTGCGACAGATTCTGGAAGTGAGAAAGTCGCAGGCAGGACAGCTGCATCTGCTCGTGAACCGCGGAAACCTGATTTCGCTCATCGAAGAAGCCTGCGAGAATATCCGTCCGATGGCTGAACACCAGCAGGTTATCCTATCTTTGGAAAAGCCGAAGACTGAAGGCATGGCATGGTTTGATGCCGACAAGATGGATAAGATTATCTACAACCTGCTCTCCAACGCCATTAAATATAATAAGGTGGGAGGCAAGATAGATGTATCGCTCAGTCTCAGCAAGGAGCAGGCTGTCATCAGCGTCTCGGATAACGGCATCGGTATGTCGAAAGAGAAAATGAAGCATCTCTACACCCGTTTCTTCGATGGCGACTACCGCAAGCAGAACCAGTCAGGTACCGGTATCGGACTGTCGCTGACCCACGATCTGGTGAAACTGCATCATGGCGATATCCAATGTGAAAGTCAGGAAGGCAAAGGCACAACCTTCACCATCACCCTGCCTATCAGGAAAAGTGCGTATGCACCAGATGAAATAGACAACACAGACAAACCAAATGCAGTAAATCAGGAAGCCATCAGACAGGTAAGCCAGGAAACGAAGCAGGTATCTCAACCAGCTGAGGACAAACCTAAGTTGGTATCTGTTCGCCAAAGTATCTTCATCCGTAAAAATGTAAACAGGATTCTGGTGGTTGAAGACAACGAGGAATTGTTAGCCCTGATGCTGCAGGTTCTGAGCAAAAACTATCATGTACTTACGGCAAAGAACGGAAAGCAGGCGATGAACATCATCATGAAGGAGAAACTCGACCTCGTGGTGAGCGACGTGATGATGCCGATTATGGATGGTATCGAACTGACCAGACAACTGAAGTCTGACAAGAGTTTCTGGCAGTTGCCTATCATCCTGCTCACTGCCAAGAACAAGGAAGAGGACAAGACGGAGGCTTATGCCGTAGGAGCAGATGCCTACATTACCAAGCCATTTAAATTTGAAGATCTGGAAGTTCGCATCAACGCCCTTCTTGCCAACCGCAAGAAAATAATAGAAAAGATTCAGGCTGAGGTTTCACTCCAGGCAAGCACAGAGAACGAAGCACAGCCAAAAGTGCATCTTAGTAATCCCGACCAGGTGTTTATCACGAGCGCCACGGAGTTGGTAATGAAACACCTGGCTGATGCTGATTACGACAGAGAATCCTTTGCTAAGGATATGGCAATGGGAGAATCAACATTATATAATAAGATGAAAGCAACAACCGGACAGACGGTTATCGCCTTCATCAACTCTATTAGAATGAAAGAGGCTCAACGTATCATCCTGTCGAACCCTAATATTCTGGTAAGTGATGTGGCAATACAAGTGGGCTTCAACACGCCAAAGTATTTTTCAAAATGCTTCAAGAAACAGTTCGGCGTCTTCCCGAAGGAGTATGCTGAGCAAATGAAAGATATCAAATAAATACTATCTCCCTGTCACTATTCTGCGCGAAATCCATAGAAACTTGTCGTAATCTCATTTTTTGTAACTTTGCGACAGGTTTCACTAATATGAGATAGTATGAAGGAGAATATTATAGGCAGAGAACAGCAATTATCTGTTTGAAAAATAAGAAAATGCACCATTAAACTGGCGAAAAAGAGCCGGACAAATTCAATTTGTCCGGCTCTTTTGCCAAGACACCTATAATACACTGATAAACAAGTATTTACGAGCCTCCGGACAATTTGCCAGTGTTATTTTTTTTTGAGAAACCTGAAAGAATGGCAAGGTTTCCACCTAGCAGATGTAGTAAGCGGCTCCGCGTTTATACCTTGCATAATTGAAAAAAGCAGTAATAGCTGAT